>JAABUK010002759.1_pt1 | contig 30936 bp, 29 predicted proteins | sample 5559141 | NCBI WGS metagenome assembly JAABUK01 (sample SAMN10711869, study PRJNA513367) | rock metagenome | isolation source: Antarctica rocks | place: Antarctica: Victoria Land, Pudding Butte nord | collected 2016-01-03
CAGCTAGCTCAGCAGCTACATGACACTCAGGCTCAGCTGGCTGAGACCTGGCGGGAAAGCAGTCACATGCAGGAGCTGGTGGCTGAGCTCAAAGGCCAAACAGCTGCAGCAGCTGACCACCAAGCACCTGTTAGAGACCTCGCTGAGGCCAACAGGAAGCTGGACATTTCCAGTGGGCACCTGCAGGAGGCCAATGGGGAGTTGCTGGAAACCAAGAGGCAACTAGAAGAGGTTCATAAGGACCTGACTTTCCAGTTGGACGGCCTCAGGTCTGCCCTCTCAGATGCCTTTCAAGAGCATGAAGCAGCACAGGACTCCTTGAAGCAGCAGCATGCACAGCAGGCAGCTGAGGGCACTCAGACTGTTGCTAACCTAACAGACAACGTCACACAGCTTGAAAGCCATGTGTCTGGTCTGGAGCAGCAGCTTGATCAGGCACAGTATGAGCTGCAACAGTCTCGTGGCCAGCTTGCTTCTCGCCAGGAGACAGACGCCCACACATCTGACAGATTGACTGAGCTCAGCAGCGTCAATGCTCGGCTGGAAGACCACATCTCTGATCTACAAAGTCAGCTTGAGCATGCACAGCATCAGCTGCACCAGGCTCATGATTCAACTCATGCTCAGCAGGCACAGCAGGCATCAGAAGCAGCTGACAGCTTGGCTCAACTCAGCGAGACCAATGCACAGCTTGAGGAGCACATTGCAAGACTTGACAGTCGGCTCCATCAAAGCCAGCAATCAAATCAGGCTCAGCATGCACAACAGGTGTCAGAAGCATCCAACCAGTTGGCGCAGCTCAGCACAGCCAGGGAGCAGCTTGAAGCTCATGCCTTCACTCTGGACCAGCAGCTGGGTCAAACCCATGATCAGCTGCGCATTGTGAAGGAGGAGCATCAGTCACAGCTTGCACAGCAGGCAGACGATCATGCCACTGCGCTGTCACAGCTGGCTGACGCCAACAGGCACCTGGCAGCGCAGGTCTCTAGCCTTGACAGGCAGGTTGAGCAGTCAAAGCATGACCTGCATGCTGCCCATGCGTCACACCAGGCTCAGCTTGCAGAGCAGGAAAGCAGCAGAGTGGCTGAGCTGCAGGAAAAAATTATGCAATTGCAAGGTCAGTTTTGCCATGCCAACCACCAAACGTTACACAATGTTTTGTGTTTTGAGTCACTTCTCAGCCTGCTGAAATGCTATGCATATACCCTATCATCCCTTCAGTATCAAAGGCAATGGCTATATAGCTTGTGCAGAAGCAGCTTTGGTTGTTGGCCATGTTGCAAGCAACTTTGATCAAGGGCAATACAACAAATGTCGTGTGCCCAGGGTAAATGACCATGGTTGTTGAGTGTTGCAGGGGAGCTTGCTGTTTTACTTAGGAGGTTGCAACAGGCAGACCAGAACCTGGAGCAAAGCAGGCAGTTTGAGACTCAGGCAGCCTCACTGCAAGCTCAAAATGCAAGCTTGCAAGAGGAGTGCAGTGCCAAGGGCTCGCAGGTCTGCTTCTGTTACCTGATTGCATAGTGAGTTGTGGTTCCCATTTTGATGGTTCCCATTTTGCGACCTTGGCAATGTTTTGAGCACCCAGTCTTTGCGTGATTTCCTCCTCAGACAGTGGCACATCTGCATTGCTGGCTTGCATTGCCTATGATCCTGAGGTCAGCTGTCATGGCCCTTTGAAGCCGCCCCTAAACCAGTTTTCCCTCTAAATCAAAGCAAAAGCAGCGTTTGTGCCAAAAAATATAGCAACAGCAACCCTCAGCACTGTGGGAAGGTATTGGGATGTCCATTCCTGCCAAACAGCCCATGCAGCATCACTCAGATGCTCCCACGACCTGTTTATCCTTTTCATCAACACTGTTGCAGTATCAGACTTCTTCAGAGCTGTGCACTGAGCCTTCCTTTTGCACCAGGTGCGGCAGCTGCTGAAGCTGCAAGAGCAGTTTGAGACCTCTGAGGCTGCCCGCCAGGCCCAGCATGTTGGCAATGCCGGCATCATAGCTGACCTGACTGCCACCAACAACCAGCTGGAGGGCCATGTCTCTGCTCTCAACAGGCAGCTGGAAAAGGCTCAGAGCAAGCGCCACCAGGCTGAGGAGTCCACAGCAGCACAGCATGCACAGCAGGCGGCTGTTGATGCTGCCAACACAGGCAAGTGTCAGACATTCCTCTATTTTCAAGTGTGCTGTGACAGCTTTGTCCGGGCCCAAACATGTCAGGATCAATGCCAAATCAGCAGCATGTTACACCACCACTGTAAGACATGCAAACTGGGTGGTTGCTGTATAGAAGTTGTAATTTCACCAAGTGGCCTTGGTGCAGAAACATGTGACAAGGCAGGATTCAAGGCCAGCATGACTCTCTAGCTTGGTTTCACAAGTCTGCTTAGCATTACCAAAGCTGTTTGCAAAGGTTTGTGATGGTGCTGTGCAGATGACATGACTAATCTGACTGAAATCAATGGACAGCTGTTGGAGCAGATAGCCGGCCTGAACAAGCAGCTGGAGCAGGCACAAGCTGATGCACAACAGGCTGTTGAGGCTGCTTCAGCACAGCGCTCACAGCAGTCTCACATGCACAGTGAGACCTCACAAGCACTGACAGAGCAGGTAGCGCATCTGAACAGGCAGCTTGAGCAAGCCCAGTCTGATCTGCAGCAAGCTCAGTATGACCTGTCAGCTCAGCAGGCACAGCAGGCAGCTGAGAGCAGTAAGGACATTGCCAACCTTGCTGAGGCGAATCAGCAGCTCAGAGATCAGATCACTGATTTGAACAGGCAGCTTGTAGAGGCCCTGGCTGGTGCAAAGGAGGCTCAGGATGCTGGTGCAGCTCAGCATGCACAGCAGGCAGCCCATGGGGCCGGTGAGGTGAGCAACCTCACTGAGGAGAACCACCAGCTCAGAGGTCAACTTTCTGATCTGCACAGCCAGCTTGAACAGGCACAGTCTGAGTCACAGCATGCACAGCACAGTGCTTCTGCTCAGCATGCACAGCAGGTTTCTGACCTCAGTCACCAGCTTGAGCAGACTCAGCATGAGCTGCAGCTTGCTCACGAGCTGCACTCGGCACAGCAGCCATCGTTGAACACCAGGGATGGCAAAGTTGATGGCGTTGATGGCAAAGCTGATCAGGTCGATGGCAGCCAACTCAGTGAGCACACCTGTAGTCTGACCAAACAGCTTGAGCAAGCACAGGCTGAATTGACTCAAGTGCAAGACCACAGCGCAGCACAGCATGCACAGCAGGCAGCTGACAGCACCGGCGACATCACTGATCTGATTCAGGCCAACTGCCAACTGCTAGCTCAGGTTGCTGAGTGCAAGGCACAAGTGGTGCAGGCCCAGCATGAAGCACAGTCAGCTACAGGCCAGCTGCAGCACATGCGAGACCTAGTCAAGGCTCAGCATGCAAAGCGTGAGGAGCATGCTGCATCACTTCAGGCTGAGTTTGACAGTCTGCAGCAGGAGTGCAAGGCCAAGGGCCTGAAGGTAAGGCCAAGATTCCAAAGAGGCCTTTGTTGCAAGCCAGATTGCGACCTTTTGTCATCACACCAGCCTTGTGCCCGCACACAAGATTGCATCGCTTTTTGGTCTTGCAGCTTTGCAAATCATCCCCAATGTGCCTGCGATGGCTGTGGCACTATCCATGTAGTCTTTTCCCACCCCCTGCATGGGGGCATACAACATAAAATCACTTCTTGGCCCTGCAGGTGCAACAGCTCCTTGCCGAACTCGGCACTCACCCTGAGGCTTCAGGCCGTCTTCAGCCCACACAACAGTCCAGCTCCAACAGTGAGCAGACAGTCCACCTGACAAACGTCAACAAGCAGCTGGAGGACAGTGTTGCTGACTTAGATCTGCAGCTGGAGCAAGCTCAGCAGGAGATTGACTCCTGCCACGCTCAGATTGATCAGCTCACTCGCTCCCTGGCTGCTCAGCGTGCACAGCATGATGATCACATTGTTGAACAGGCCAGGGGCGGTGGTGCTCAAGCAGAACAGGCTCAGGCTGAGTTGGCTCTGGTGCAGGAGGACTGCACAGCTAAAGCCTTGCAGGTATGTTGTTGCACATGTGTATCCTTCATGCACTATTCAATGTGTATCCTCCATGCACTGTATAATGCCAAGCACTGTAATGCACTGTCAAAAGCCCTTCTGCATCACATATGAACAATGTAGTTCACTGCAGGATTCTATGCTGCACCAAAAGCAGCTTTGTTTGCTGATAACTTTCTTGGTTGACACCACCATAGGGCCATGCTGTTCATCCATTCTTACATTCTTGCAGGCATGACAGCAGCTTTGTCAATGCACTCAATTGCTTGACAAGGCGCATCATGCATGCCCGCATTGATTCAGTCATGATTGGCCTATTGTACATGGCATACCCCAATTGCTGTCAGCATATGTCTACATTCCTACTGAGGCTAAGGTCCTAGGCTATCAGCTCTTCTGCATGCCCATATGCCCGAGCACGCACACAGCTAACCCATCACGAGCTGGAAAGCGTTGTGAAACTTTTACTTATTGCTATGATGCCCAAGCCCCTTGCTGTGTGGTGCAGGTGCAGCAGCTGCTAACACAAGTTGACCAGCTCACTGATGACCGTGACTACTTTGACAAGCAGGTACAGTGTGTTGGTTCATGGGGAGCCTCGCTTTGCAGGTGTAGCCTGTGTGATTGTGGCAACAAATCACCAGCAAGTACTGCTGAGCAGTGACAAGTTGCCATCATCACTTTGCCGGTATCTTCATAGGTCACTTCTATACATGGTTGTGAGGTGCTGCTGCTTGCAGATTCAGCACTTGAGAGATCAAGTTAACTACCTGTCTGAAGACAGGGATCAGAAGGACGCTCAGGTATGGCTCTTATGCCTGTGTGTACCCACAAGTACCCACTGAGCCACCATTGACTGCTCTCTCTTGCCTACCATTCACCTGATGTCATGCTGCCTGGGATGGGTCAAGGTCACGGTCAACTACAATCCTGCGCTCCAGAGATGCTGCTGATCAGGGTGTCGTCCGTCTGCCATTCATTGCAGTCGTTTTGCGGTCATTATGCCCAAATTGCAGGTGCAAGGTTGATCCCTCACAGCTATGGAGTTGTGAGAGTTGAGCTTCTTAGTATCTGACTGTGTCTGTGTGTGTGGCAGATGGAGCAGATGAGCGGTCAGCTGGAGGCTCTGCAGCAGGAGCACCACCGCCTGACTGCCACCTGTCAGGACCAGGAGCAGCAGAACCGCCTCCTTCAAGATGACTGTGCTCAGCTGCAGGTGAAGCCAGTCTCCTGACCTGCCTGTGATAATGTCCTAGTGTCTGCTGATCTCTGAGGCTTATGTCATGCATAACTATCTCAGCAAGTCACAACATTGTCACAATGTGCCTCCAAGTTGTGCCTTGGGGTTGTGCCTGGAACTAAAACATAGTCCTGGTCACCACCATCAGCTAGCGTTGATTATGTAGTGCTTGCACATCATGCATCAAGCTCAGGCACACGTCTTTCACACTAGGTCAGAGTACAGCAATACAGCAGTTCTGATATCACCCCTTGGTGATGCAGCACATGCATGACCTTCTCAGCTCTGCATGTGCCCTGCAGACATACATTTCTGCAGTTCTGATATCATGCCTTGGTGATGCAGCATATGCGTGACCTTCTAAGCTGTGTGTGTGTGTGTGCCCTGCAGACATACATTTCTGCACTTGATGAGGATCTGGGCAAGGCTCAGGCCCGCATGGACATCATTCTGGGGGCTGACAACAGCTCTGCAGCCAAACAGAATGAGTTGCTGAAGGCAGCAGCCAAACAGGTCACTCCTTGCTGCATCTCTTATGCCTCTCCCTCCACCAGGAAGTCATTGATGCATTGATATAAGCTTCGTCTGCACATTGCTGCACATGCAAGCACATTGTGGCTGCAAGAACATACACACATCTTTACATTTGTGTACCATCATATGATTGTTTGCAATATGCATGAAAGGCGCTGTGGCATGTGACAACATACAAGGCATTGCTGCACAGATCCTCTCCAGAAGCTGTAATCGTGCACATGGTCTGTGTAGGTGATTCAGATCCAGGCAAGGGATGCTAAGCGCAGCAGGGTGCCAAAGCTTCTCAGAAAGTTCAGCACTCGTAAGAAAGAGAGGTACAGACTCCAGAGCTGCCTGACGCATGTGTTATAGGTTTCACATGCATATGGCGGAAGGCACGGCAGGATTGCAATGCAGTGCTACATATTGTGATGCCTGTCTGTGCCATTGTTGCTGATGTATGTTGCAGATTGTAGACTACTGTGCATTGTGCATGCGTGAACAGTGCATCCAAATATGGTATGTGCTAGGTGCAGCTTTTTTTCTCTTGCACAAGGAACATGGCAGCAGGTTGAACAGGAGCCTGCGATTACCACAAGCCAAGATGCCTAACCACGAGGATGCCTAACCATGGTGCTTCCAGACATGCCTTCTCTAATGCAGTCCTTGTGCAAGCGCATCTGCTGCAATGCAGGGGATCCTCCGCACTGGGAGAGCCTGAAGTGCCTGGAGTGCATGATACAACCACTCAGATGCACCCCCTCAGCCCCCGTGCCAGTTCCCAGTTCAGCCCCAGGCCTGGCGTCAGCCGCACCATCTCTGGCATCACAACAGCATCACACGATGCTGGCATGATAGTAACAGCGGTACCTGAGCATGATGGCTTCTCTGGTGGTGCTACTGGCCCAATCACCCCTGAACAGATGCCTTCTGTGGTTGCCAGCGATGCCTCGGTTGACTACGGCCGTTTGCAGGAGGAAAACAGCACCCTGTCTCAAAAGTGAGATGGGACAGATCTTGTGTGCTGTTCACAGTAGCTGAACTGATGACTGATGTCCTTGGCATGTATGCTTGAATGTTGTGCTTGTTGTGAGAAGGCGCTGCTGTGCTTGCTGCATAGCACCAAAAACTTGTTGACAGGTCATGTAAGAGCATGTTTTGAGCTCAGGGTCGGCATTCAAGCTGCAAGGCTGTTCTTATACACAAGCCTGGCCTGAATGCCTGCAGGCTGGCTCAAGCAAACAAGGACATGGCAGAGCTGAACAGCAGACTGGTGGATGCAGCCTTTGGCAATGCCTTTGCTGCAAGCCTGTCTGACAACTTCTCTCCCTCAGCCTCAGGCTTGGACCACGAGGGCAGCAGCAACCAGTTTGATAGGGACAGCAGTCATCATCTGGACAGAGATAGCAGCAATCCGGCTGCCTCCAGCAGTGGAGAACAGAACAGCATCATGGGCTTGCCTCCAGGTGTCCCATTGGACCTTTTTTATGACGAATGATTCATTGTGCTGCATGGTGTGGCATATCAGCAGCATTCCATCAACTGGGCAGGGTTCAAGCCAAAGCAGCGCCGTCCATTAGTCTACAGGTTGCAATATTTTTTATTGATGGCACTGCTAAGGGATTTGGCACATTGCTGACCACGAGGAAGCTGTGCTCGCTGAGGAAGGAAGGCGCATGCTATTGATACACGAGGGCACCATAACCGACAGAATGTGTGGGTCTCTGGAGGATGACAATAAATTGCTGCCTGCAAATACTATCAAAACATGAGACCTGATCAGTTTTGCGTTGCTGTTGATTGCTTTGCTGTATTGTATGAATCTGTACAGGGTATTGATAATTCGGTGTGACCATGGGACAGGCTAACAACGGAGGGGTAATTGGTACTGTTCATAAAGCCTTCGTAAGGCTGTGCACATGTTGCACATCATCAGTTCCTGGTTTATGTGCACTACATCAGGACAGTTTCCTTGATAGATTGGATCTCAGATACACTTTCCCAAGGATACACTAATTTGCAGAGCTTGGTAAAGTGCCTGGATCATAGAAATATTGTGTCAGGACAGTTTCAACGACCATAGAAAGGCTGTAGAGTGTGTAATAACTGAACTTCGGGTCACGAAATTCGGCATGCCATGTTGTGGTGCAGCCTGTCACGTCATTCATGTAACTGCCTTCTATGCATTGCTCCGTCTAACACAACCTTTGCTTGACTGCATTTTGCGTCTAACACAACATCCCTATGATCCAGGCATTTCACCAAGCTCTGCAACCTACCGGTAGCTGTATCCTTGGGAGTGTGTATCTGAGATCCAATTTATGAAGGATAGGACCCAGCAGCAAGCAAGTTTGCCAATTGGGAGCACATCACACACTCTGTGTGGGCGATGCGTTGCAGCAGATGTGGAGCTTTATGTTTTGAGCCGCAGCATGCTCACTTGTACAAGTGCAGCATTACAAAGTTGAAGATGCAAGTGCTGGAACATCAACCATAAAGCCACGTTTGGGTGCCACTGGCATATACACAAAAAAAGGCACTTCACCCACCAATTCATGAATCCATGTACATCAGATGACGATAAACAAAGTCTTTTGCAGTTCTTGCAAGAAGTTCATGTGATCACAACACGTTGCAGCTCTATGCATTTCTGCAAAAGCTTGCAAAGTTAGACCATACCAGACCAGACAACCTAAGCATTGTTTTTGGGTGCATCATGCAGTGGCAGTGAAACTGCTGAATCAGGCTTGTCACTGAAAGCGCCACTGTCAGCAAAAAAGGCAGCGAACATGTCAGGCTCCAAATCTGCTGCTGGCAAAGCATCAGACATTGCAAGATCTAGCAGGCCAGAAGTGCTCAGCATCCCCTTGCGCTGAAGAGAAGCTGCAGCGGTTTCCTGTTGCACGCCATCCATTGACATTGTCTTGGAAAAGCTAGAGCGCTCTCTATTCAAGGCCGCATGATGCTCTAGACTTTCAGTGTCAGGTGTGTCTGGAATACCCACACTATCCTGCATCCTCAAAGCCTTGTTGAGGGCTGGTAACGCTGCCAAAGGCCTTTGCTGCCCTGCTTCTGATATGCTAACTGGGGGTTCCAGCGCATGCATTTGGACACTAGATCCTCCTGCATTGTCTGTGATTGGCAGCATGGCAGGCAGGCTGATGTGCGCGTCCTGGATTGTCACCACAGGCACTGTGTGATCACCCACAATGGCAGCTCTGGCAGCACTGATGACGCTGTACGGGGCATGAGAATGTGGGGAGGGCACAGTGACAGCTGTCGTGCTGGGGATTAGCCCAGCTAGGGATGCTGATCCTGGTGAGCTGTGGCGGGATCCCATGGGGTTTGGACTAGGGTTTGCTGGCAGGCTGGTACTGGGGCTACGTGAAAGCGCCCCTGCCTGACGGCTGGGGCTGTATCCAGTACTGACAGCAGGTGATGGACTGTGCCGCTGAGAGGGAGTGGGTGACCACCCACCAGCTCGTACATGCTGCTGTGCATCTGAAGCTTCAGAAGCAGAATGCCTGAACAGTATGTTGTCATCTTGTGCTAGCATGGGAGCGCTGCTGGGAAGCTGGTGGATCAGCTCAGGTGGATCTGGGCTGACCTGGCGGCCATGCTGCAGCTGGTGACCAGCTTCCTGCTGACTGCTGCTTGGCAAGTGTTCAACCACACCCTGGTCGCTGCGCACAGGTAGCTGAGGGGCAGCTGCCGCATGGCTCCCGCCAAAAGTGCTACTTGGCGGGAGCTGACCAGCAGAGAAGTTTGTTGGCAGGCTATGTGTGGCGCCAAGCCTAGCAGCGACCTGATTAGCAATGAGGCCTGCCACAGGGGCAGACTGAAGCAGGGCAGGGGGCTTGTTGGCGTCTGGCCCTGACAGGGTGCTGACAATGATGGGAGCCCCCTTGGTGATGACCTTCCTGGCGCATTCACAGCGCCAGATCATCAGGTCCAAAGCCTCCACCTTCTGTCTGACTCGGCGGGAGGTGGTGCTGTCACTGCCTAGCTCACATGCAGAACGGCGGGACTTGATGCCTCTGCCACCTTGCGAGCAATAGATCTTGACCCTAGTTCCCCCCAGGTGCGGCGCCCTTCTTGACCCCAAGGCAATGACCCTGTCTATGTGGGGGGTGGAGGAAGACCCCAGGCGTGCTGGCGGCGGAACTCTGGATGCCACTGCCAAAGGCATGCCAGTGATGGCTGAGTCTGCACCTGCCACAGCTGTGGCAACTGAAGTTGAGGCTATGGCTGCAGCTGCAGCCGGAGCCACAGCTGTGGTGGAGGCTGGATAGGCATCATGGGTGGGGAAGATGGCGGGCGATGTGGAAGTATGAGGCAAGGCAGACAGCAGAGCTGTCTTGGGTGCAGCTGCTGTCACCTTTTGAATGCCACTGCCACGCCTGGTGACGCCTAGCCTGGATCTCTGCTTTTCCAAGCCTCTGTCCTGCAGCAGAAGCCATCACAAGAGTGAAAATCTGCACTTGAAAGAGAAAGATAGAATAGAAAGCAGGGAAAACAAGAGGGTGAATGGCTGACAACAGGTTGACAGCATAGGTGTACCTGTGCAAGGCGGCGGGAGCTGGGCGCCCGCTTGAACTTCACAGAGGGGTCTGAGTTGGAGGTGGATCTCTTGGGGCGGGATGGGGCCTCAGGGGGCTCCCCAGTGGTGGACAAGCCAGGTGGCAGCAGCCACTTGATGGGCTGCTCAGTCAGGAAGATGTCCTCCTTCTCATCTGCACATACCACACATCTCCTTTTAATGTTGTCCAAATTGACTGCTTCCCTGAATGTGCCACCTGCAGTGTCTACAAAAACAGTGTCTACCATGCAGTGTCTACCAAGCAATGTCTACTGGACCAATGTCTACCATGCAGCGTCTACCATGCAATGTCTACTGGACCAGTGTCTACCATGCAGCGTCTACTGAACCCGTGTCTACCAGGCAGTGTCTACCATGCAGCGTCTACTGAACCAGTGTCTACCATGCAGTGTCTACCAGGCAATGTCTACCATGCAATGTCTACCATGCAGCGTCTACCGAACCAGTGTCTGCCATGCAGTGTCTACTGAATCAGTGTCTACCATGCAGTGTCTACTAAACTATCGTCTACCAAACCAGTGTCTACCATGTCAAGCTTGTTGCCTGCAATAGTGACAGAATGACAGTTCCACCCTGAAAGTGAGGTGAGACCTATCATTCATGTTTAGCCAACAGCACAAGGGGCTTTGACAAATGCACAGGGAAGACAGACAGCTGCTGGGCTGGGCAGGCTAACTCTTAAAGCCATGTCCATGAGTGCAGTATGTGATATCGTCAGTATCTGTTCTACATCCCCTGCACCCCCTACAGCGACAATAGATTGCAGCCCACTAATCAAAAGCTCTTGCAAGTTTTGATTCTAGTCAGCAATGTGCTGGTACGCTTGGAACTCACACCTTACAGTCGTTCACAAGAGCAAACACTTGAAATTGTCATGGCTCGATGGTAGTGTGACAGATTAGACTGACAGACGCAACAGGCCTTGCATGACAGGTTCAACAAACAGCAAGGTAGTCGAAAATCACGCTCATTGAAGTTTCAGCAGTGAGCACAGAGCTCTTCATGATACAAACTCGTCGCTTTTCCTTAAATAAACGACACCCCCATTTTACAGTGTAGATCCGATCTCAGAAATGCCTGATATGACAACCCAGGTAAGTCTACACTGCAGACATGTGTTGAAACAGCACAAGCAGCAGTGGGCAGCTTACTGTCATCGTAGTTCATCTCATACAGGTCCTCCTCGTCATTGTAGGTAGCCAGGTCCCCCAGGTAGAACTTGTGGTCCTCCCGCCAGTACACCCCAATGCGCCACCCCACAGCTGCCAAGCCTTGCGGCACTCGCCTCCCTGTTACACATCAAACGTGCCAAGTGGGAAACACAGACAATGCAATACTATACACGATACCCTCAATTGGAACACAAATCTGAAGACGCGTTTGATGGAGGGATGGGTGAGTGAGTGAGTGAGTGAGTGGGTGAGTGAGTGAGTGAGTGAGTGAGTGAGTGAGTGAGTGAGTCAATGAGCTAGGCTCGTATAGACCGTAAGCTTCACAGTGCACCCTCTGCGGGATGAGGCTTGTATATTGTCCAAAACACTGATGCAACGTACTGTTATGAAGTATGATAGCACCGAGCATAGGGTGCAGATTGGGCACGATGCAGATCACGTCAAGCTTACCCTTCTGTAGACCAGCTGTCTCTGAAATGGTAGACCTGCTGCTGTGCCACTGCACATTCTCCTTGGCAAGCTTCAACCATTCATCTTCTCCATCCTCATACAGCACATGACACTGCCCTTGGCGGGAATTCCAGCTGATCACCTCGCCCCTCACCCACACTTCTTCAGCCTGGGAGTAGATCGACAGCCCCCAGCCCACAGCTGCAGCGCCCTGCGGCACAGCTGTGGCCCCAGCCAGCTGCCTGGTGGATGCTGAGTCAGCATTGGATCCCCTGCCTCCAGCCTCAGAGACTACAGTCTGAGTGGGGACTGAGGGTTGAGGCAGTGTGACTGAGCCAGCAGGGATATCAATGGCCTCGAGTTGTGTCATGACGCTCTTCATGCGGGGATTGAAGTGCTTTGAGGTGCAACCACGAGGGGTGAACCATCTGCACAGACCATGACACAGCTCAGTAAACACAGCAAGCTGGTTGGCAAGGGGCAAGTCTGAGTCTGCTATAGTCTGGGTCACACATCTGGTGCCTTGTTGACTGGCATGCATCCTCAGTGAGACAGAGGTCACAGACTACAGACTAAGTTAGTGTCTGAACACGATGTTCTAAAGAAGCATAACAGCAACAAAGTTAGGTGAGGAACTGAAGACAGTCTTGCAAGTAATGTTGGTAGCAGCAGATTGTGATTAGTCTCGACACACTTTGTTGCATGCACGCATCATTGCAAGGCATGCAAACACACATGCACCGCAGGCCTTGGGTGTGATGGCATGAATGAAACAGACCTGAAGCGCTCCTTGGAGAGACTGATCCACTCCTCTTGCCCATCATCGTAGCACACCTTGGACCGCTTGTGGTATGCATCAAACCCAGCCAGCTGGCCCTGCAGCCATCAGAGAAAGAAGTCTACATTTGCAGGTATGCAAAGCTGAGTTTGACAATAACCAAAGATGATTTCGACACCCAATAGTGCAATGACAGCCTGATGTGCATGCTCAACTAAGCTGTGCTGAAGCTGAGCTGTTGAACGGCAGGTCTTCAGGGCTGGACGGCAAAACAAGAGAGCACTACATGAGCTCATGGCAGACCATTGGCATTACCAAGTGCAGAGTGATGCAGCCATCTGACCTGTGAAGGCATCAGCACGCAGCCCTTGGTTCTCATATGCGCGATTGATCCCACTGGCACATTTTACGATACACTCTTTCTGAGGGTGTGAACTATAGAAGACAAAACATGTTAAGGAAACACACCTGTGTTGTTTGTTTCACTTGTCAAAAGATGAACAAACCATTGCACTACAGCATAGTACAACATTGCTGCTTGCCTTGTAAAAGGTCTCATCATCCTCCCAGAATATGCCAACCCGGGCGCCAATGATTGCTTCACCCGCCCCAGGCTCATCCAACACCCCCCGCCCCTCACCCCCCTTGGGGGTTGCTGCCCTGCTGCGACCCCCTTTGGTGTCCTCAGCCAGTCTGGTCCAGTCACGTGATCGACCCTGAAACATGGAAGCCACTCTTGCCATGCAATCCCCCACTGTGGCCATGGGATCCCCACTGTGGCCACAGGATCCCCAACTGTTGCCATGGGATCCCCAATGCAAGCAGCAGTGTTTGTAAATGACTGCAGCAAAGCAATGACTAGCAGCAGCAGTGACCTCAGTCACAGCATGGACAGACATGGCCATCATGAACTTTAAATGTGAGGACATTGTGAACAGAGGTACAGACCTCAAGTAGTTTCTTTTGCCTAAATAGGAAGTGCATGGTACTGGTTCCCAGGCTTAGATTTACAATACTTCTTGTGAAACAACTGATGTTTTTGCGTCCCCAAGAGCTGGTTGAACGTGCAGGGTACAGCTTTGTCAGCGCACAATGCACCTAGACTGGATGCTGACCTGGCGTAGAGTTGCCATGCGGCTAGGTTTGGCAGCAGGGTTTGAGGCCTGTCTGGGCACATGATCCTGAGTCTGTTCCTCTTCATCCTGCATGGCTGGTGGTGATGCACCTACACACAGAACACAGTATCATGTCAGTCCAGCATTGTGGCCTGCTTCTGCAGTGTCAATGCTGACTGTACTAGTCAGCGACAAGAAGTGCTGTAGGTGAAGTGTACAAGCATGCTCTTGCACAGCCATGATGCAAGTGTTTACTATGCACTGGTCCAAAATGCAGAAGGATGTGATAATGAAGATGGCAGCTTCTGAGAAGTGACTTGCATCAATGTTGCTCAAATGCATACAAACCCAGCCTTGCTGACAGCGACAAGTGCAGTAAAGCTGACACTGTTAGCACTTGTGAGCAAACTGCAATGAGTCGTAACAAACAGCAACAAGTGGTTACCTGCTGGATCCTGGCGCTGTGAGTGCTGGCTGGCATAGCCATTCTCAGCATCAGTGTCAGCGTTCCCACTGGCTGCAGCAAAAATACCAGAGTGGCAGTCCCTATCGGCATCACCACTTGCGTCAGCACCCGCCCTGGGTCTAGCCTCTGTCTGTGCAGCTGATGTCTGAGGCCCTGCTGTGTCAGCCTGTGCAGCAGGTACTGCCTCAGACTTGGTGTTTGTCTGTGACCTGTGGGATGTCTCTGCTGTTGTGCTGTGTTGCTGGCGGCGTCGTCTATCGCTGCTGCCACCTGAGGTGCGGCCTGTGCTGCGTGACTGCTTCTTGCCAGGCAAGCGTGCATCAGGACTGCCGCCTCTGTCAGAGGTGGACTGACCCCTTGATCTAGATGAGTTGGATGTGACTTTGGCATCGGGGTTGACATCTAGCCACCAGACTGCTTCATTGCGCAGAGCATGATCCTTGACTTCGCCATCTTTGTACTTGATGGTGTGTCTGCTGCTGTGTGGGTCAAACTCCTTGACGCTTCCCAGGTACCATTTGCACATGGTTGGCCAAAACACCTTGACTTTGCGGCCCAGGATGCTGGCATTGAGCTTGATGCCTTTCACAGTGGGGTTGGGTGCTGCGCCGGAAGGGGGGCTGCCTTTCCATTGAAAGGGCTGCCCACTGAGCTGGAGCCATTCTTCTGAGCTGTGAGCTTTGTGATACCTGATCAAATGCTGAGCTGAATCTGAATTGAACTCAATGACTTTGCCGTCCCACCATTCAGGGTTTTTGACTGAGCCTTGGAAGACGGAAATCTCCCTGCCAACAACTTCTTGGCCGGCCACAAGTTCTGGCTCACTCACAGCAGGCTTGACTTTTCTGGGGGAGCTGGTCTGCTGTTGTGATGGCGACTGGCCATACAGTTCACTTTTGGCCATAGGCCCCAAGGAGGTGGCACAGTGATGCACGAACTCAGCCCAAAAGCACACCCTGCAGCAAATGTGAGTACACTGTCAGGATCAGCAATGAAAAGCAGAGCAGCCAGCAAGGTAGCTGGAGATTTGCTAGCTGCAATAACAATATGCTAAGACACTTCCAGCCAGGCCTGTCCTGGCTGGTGTCTCGCTGCTGTACAACGTTTGTATAGCAGTATGCCACTGCTTGATGTTAAACTCAGCTGAGCAGTTTCAGCGAGGCGATCAGTAGTACGTCAATCAAGCACATGTTGTGATCTTGATAGAACTCTGAAAAGCATATGTGGCTTCAAAGCTGAATTTCAGGAGAAAGCATGCAGGCTTCCGAAACGGTGACAAATTTCGGCAGAAGCACGACAAGAGCTGGGCAAGCAACAACCAGCACCGCCTACGAGCGTTGCATGATGCACAGTCCACAACATAACGGCGCTGAGAGCTCTGGAGTTACGCAACGTTCCGTCAACAGACTGACCGCCATTCGTGCAAGAGTTTGACGTGCTGTACGGTGACAGGCACTCTTCAAGCACAAGCAGATGCTTCAAACAAAGGTAACATACCGAGGGTATCGGCTTCAGACAAGGCTTGACGTTCTGGCAAGGGCTGCTCCTTGTCTTGACCTGACTGACGCACTGCGATCATACGCTCTGGCTCGGCTTCTGTATGACGCAGCAGAACTTAGCGCACAGCATCTCCACCGAACACTCGTTGCGCTCAGCCGCTTCTTGGCCTGCGCAACCATAGCGGCAAAGGCTTGCTGGTCTGTCGCGTTTGTGCACCTCCTGCTTCATGTGCAGTGTTGCATAAAGTACTATGTCTTGCAGGTCACATGCTTTTTGTGGCATTTCTGTGTTCGTTTACGATCCCCGGCACAAACGACTTGCGAGCCCTAGATTGCATTCACCACCCAAACCAGTCACCAGATTCATACCTAAGAAAATAACAGCTACCGGAAGCTTACAATCATAAGAAAAGAACAGAAAAGACTACACATTTTGTCTTACAATGACACATGTCATGATGCTTGCGTTTCATTTGCTGTACTGCCGTGCCTGCTGTGTAGACCATGATTGTATGGGTATGAAACGGCGCCAGCTTGGCTAACCGGTAGGGATGGGACGTTGAATTATATTTGGCAAATATCCACTGTAGATGTATATATTATATTATGATAATGTGTACATTCAGTATTTTTGTTAGTTTACGCTGGAGGCCAAAATAAGGTCAAAAATAATGTGCTCAAAAATGGCATTTTCTGGCTGTCTTATCACCCAAAGGTGGCGCTTAAATGTTCCAGTGGCATTGCAAGGCAACACACATGCACAAGATTGTCTGCACGACATTGACATCATGTCTAAGCCTTGTCACAACACATCTGTGGCACATCAATTTCTGTATGTCTCATCAAAAATTTGATCTGACGTCAGATCAACAACACCTCTTCAATTTCACACTGCTCATCCAACTTTTGCATTTCTGAAGTTTTCGATACTTGATCCATAGATCTTCAGGACAACCAGCTGGAACAACACTGCTAAAATCGCCTGCAACAGGGCCGGGCATGCCCCAGGCCTCATGCAAGGCCATTTTGCATGCAGTAGCCGCAAGCTGTGGCCTTGCGCAGCGTGAACAGGCCTTGAGTTTGAATTTCTGCCTTCACTGCCTGCCGGTCAATGTAATCTCGATATTGTATTGATATAATTCACGAATACGGCGTTTTCTGCGAATACACTGTACATTATGTATTATATTATGTTGATGTATGTATTATATACAGTGTAGACCCATCCCTACTAACCGGACACCTGCATGCCTTACTTGCAAACCCTTCAATCCTCCAAGTTGGCACAATTCAATTTGACAAAAAAAGGATGCACTGCTAGACAGTTTGAGGTCCGCTGGCCATCTGGATGCTGTGTCTTGGGTACCCCCAGCTCAGGCCCTGCAAGTGCAGCAGTGTCAGCACTGAAGGCTCATATGATGTCATTGGTGAAGACAATCAATCAACAACGCGATTGATAAGCCCTAGGGTCCTCAGAAATGCTTTTGACAAAGCCTCTTGGCAGTCAACCCTGAATGGATAATAGCATTTGGATGGAAGAAATGCTTGGCATACCTGTCATAGGGGCCAGTCTGCCTCCCCAGGTGATTGTTCCAATCAGCATGGCAATGGTTTTAGTGACGCGCAGCACAATGGCCACACTGGCTGTTGCAGGTACAGCTTAAGAGTTGTTGATCTTGCTTAGCATGGCCACAATGCCAAAGCTCACCGGCGTTTCTGTGCTCGGGTAACAGGCAAAGTCCAAAGTAAGCGCCATTCCCTTCTGATATCTGCACTCAGCAATGTAACATCTATTGGCCTATTCACACAACAAGCATGATCTGGGAGAGGCAGGGAAAGCAGCAAGCAACCGATCACAGTCTTTGCAGAGCAACGCACTTTTGACCAATTCAGCTATTGGATCGACGCCCTCATCATGAACCTGCTGTATCAGCTGTCCTCCACCTACAAAGACAAGAATCCATGAAAGCCAACAGCAAAGGCTGCAGCAACATTTGTGTGCCAAAGTCATCAGCAGTCCCTTAAGCCACACACAAAGGTTGGGAATCTACATTGAGTCTCTTCGCATGCAATGTGCCAATCAAGCTGACTATTCCACTGATGTCAACAACAGATCCACAGGCAAGGCTGAGAGACCACATTGACTCCTTTCATATGCTGTGTGGTGTTCAAGCCTAGTAAGCAGCATTCTCAGCTAAAGCCAGAGACAAGGCTGATTTGCTCAGCACTATGCAGTAACGCAGCCCAAGTTAGTACTGTGAAGCTAAAGTTTCAAGCCACATTCAAGGCTTGGAGGCTTTGACTGGGCTCAATTATATGCTGGTATGGTCAATATGGGTATTCTGTGGATCAATTCTCACAGACGCAGTCAAGCACATGACTGAACACAATGATGCTGTGCATGTAAGCTCTGCCACAGAACTGGCCATGAGGTTGCAGTAATGCTAGCTAACAATTATCATCAATGCAAACTGAAACTATTGATGTTGTGGATAATGCTTGTGAACGCACATGCAAAGTGAATATGTGCAGAACAAACCTGCCAACTATGTATGCATGCGACTGAATGTTAGGCTGCATGGCACTCTGACAGAATTTTGAGTATGCAGATGCACACACATCGCCATGATGTGTTTTCATGACTTTTAGGGCAGCTGAAGTGTGTATGCCAGAAGTAGCCAAATGCTTCAGATGAACGGAGAATACCTGCTGGTTTGAGCAGCTGTTTCAGCGTCCCCACCCAATGTTCTGGATCTGGAGAGGAGAAATACCTTCTGGCAACGGCGTCTGTCCTTTCCGCTAATGCAGCAGCAATGTCTTGTTTCTCGGAAAGCCTCAGGGCTGTGTCTGGTAAGGCCCAAACATATGCCAGAGCCTCGTCAACAGTGCTTGGTTTGTTCACCATCTGAAGGCCTGCACATTTGTGGAGAGGCAAGTGTAATGAAGGTGCTATACTGGAAATGCTATGTGCCTATGCTGAGGCACAGATGAGCTATGTGTGCAACACACTGCGTGCAAATGGCAAACAGCGGCTCACACACTCAAGAGTTGTGCTGTGCAGCCATGCAGGCCCTTTTCAGTACAGCGCAAAACGAGCATAGGGTACATTGCAACAGATGTTCAATGAAATCTACGTAACTTGCTGGAAGATGGGCAAGAACTGTTTCAAGTGGACACAGCAAATCATTGCATAGGTTGCAAACATAGCAATGATTTGCCTCAGTTGGGACGGCAGTACAAATTCGCCTTTGCGCACTCAACCTTACAGACCTCCAGCCACAGGGAGCACCTGAGCTGAAGGCCGTCTTTCTGTTCCTTAATGAAAATATCTTCCTGCCTAACCTGCACGAATTCAGGCAGCCTAGCTGCCACCGCGTTGTCGTTTGGCGCAATGCCAAACAGCGCCCTAGGACCGAACCGCCGGCTGGCTGCAGACCGCTATGCAAATGGACATCCAGAAGCGGGCCTTCCGAACAACCACTTGCCCATTCTGTAGTACGACAAGACCGTGTCTCGGGCCAGTCTTGGTAGCTACTGTCGCCTTCAGCAATTGTGTGTCAAATCGCACCGAAACCATTTTGACAGTCGATACTTGTTTGACAGTCATCACAAGCGTCGTTGCACGTCACGTTTAAAATTAGTGCATGATCTAAGCTTGCTCAAACAGCCCCGACACCGCAATCGCTTGCGTCCACCTTTCCACCTGTAGCTTTTGTAACACATGTTCCGCGATGTGTTAGAACGGCAGGCAGGCGTTGGAAGTGGAAGCGGTCCGTCCTCATTTAATCAACGTTTTGGCAGAAGCTTGGATTTGATCCACCGGCTGCAACTGGACCGGAAGCTTGACAAACACGAAGGGTGTGTGAACACGGTGTCGTTCACTCAAGACGGTGAACGCCTAGTTAGTGGCAGCGACGACTTGTATGTCAACCTCTGGAACTGGCAAACAGGTACGCTGCTTCATTAGGACTTATACGAGGTCATTGTGCAGATTGTGCACTTCCACTCCAATCAAGTAATGGTCAGCAACAAGAGCACATATGGGGCATTCTGCAGGAGAGACTGCCTTGGGCTTTCACTCTGGGCATCGCAACAATGTGTTTCAAGCCAAGACCCTGCCAGAGTCTGCCAACAAGACGATTGTGACTTGTGCAGCAGATGGTCAGGTACACTTCCAGTTGGCCATCAGGTTTCCTACCTGGCTTGTGTAGCATGGCAAGCTGCAAATACACTGCAAAGCTTTTCTTACATGAATTCTGATCATTTGCACATTGCAGATTGTCACACTTGCACAGCATCATGCCTGCAACCACACTGCAACTAGCAATTCTGCCTGTGACATATCAAATGTATACATGCACGCAGTGCAGGTACGGGCTGCATTCATATCCGAAGACGGGCATGCAGAAACTAAGAAGTTAGCTAAGCACAGCGGCAGGGCTCACAAACTGGCTCTGGAACCAGACCAGCCCAACTGCTTCCTCAGCTCAGGAGAAGATGGCGCTGTCATCTCCTTCGACATGCGGTCCAAAAAGAGTGTGAAGCTACTGGTGTGCAAGACACAGTCTAGACAGGCTGATGCAGCAGTGAGCCCTCCTTGATTGCTGCATCATAGCCAGAATAAAGCCAACTGCTAGCAATGAGATTTGGCTGTTATAGCCTTGAGATGATTCAGCATGGCTGTCAGAGTTGCACTGCTAGTCCTACTCATAACGCTGATGCACATATACTGCATGCAGTCAATGCAGGTTACCCTGCGTGTGCTAGAGGTTTGCTCCATGCCTGCTGTGCTTCTTGTTTTTGGGTCTGTGTTGCAAGAGAAAACAACAGAAAAGAAAATGCTACGCCTTCCAGCGTCAATTCAATGAGAAGCCAAGAGCTATACCGGGCTGCCCAGGCTCTATTGCAAAATGTCCATGACCAGTATTGCTCCAATTCTTGTCATGCTGTCAACTGTATGCTGCTACGAACCACGGTGTTTGATGCAGGCCAGACCGCTGTCATTAAACTCCATACATTGCAATCCATGCCGCCCTTGGCAATTCACAGTAGCTGGAGGTGACGCGTATGTACGCGTGTACGACAGGCGTAAGGCTGAGGCTGCCAGCTGCTCTGGAGAAGAGGAGCAAGGAGATGCTGCTGCCAGCACCAGAAGCTTTGCTGCTGCTCTGGCCACTCCTGTGAGCTCCTCACCATGCAGACACACAGACCGTGACTCAGTTGACTCAATTGGCTGTCACACCAATGCTTCCCTGCAACAACCACCTGATGCTATATTGTACCATATAGATCATGACATAAACGAGCTGTTCGAATGTCAGAAGTAGACTGGCCTGTGTGGAGTTGCCTCTGGCAGGATTCAACATTGTTGTATGCTGCAGGTTGTCTATGCAGCGCAGTATTGGTGTGAGTCGCTTCCAGCTGCAACTGCAGATCTGTGTCACGCAGCTTGTTTTGAGTCTGCAACATAATGCATTGATGCCTGAGGCTCAGCATGAATATTCCTGTCCAGGACAATCTCAGTTTGTGACCTAAGCTTGCTGATTTAGGTTCGCAAGTTGGCACCAAAGCACATGCAGAATGATGAAGCAGGCAATGCCGCAAGGCATGCTCATGTCACGTGTGCCAATTTCTCACGGCAAGGAGAAATTATAGCTACATACAACGATGAGGTACGTATTATGAAAAGCTGCACAAGCACTTGGGTCTGATCCCAACAGCCTCAGACATTGTCCCAAGGCAGATACATCATCCCTGGCAGAAAGGATCGTCACCACACCCACAATGCGCATGCTGCAGTGGGACAGTGCATTGCAAATTGGAGTGCCAAGTCTCCCCAAGCTGTCAGCTCTGTCATTCAATACAAGTCTGTGTGTATGTCCTGCAACGCATTGCACCAGCCTTTCACGCCTTGCACAGTCGTCCCCTTTCTGTCAGGCTCTGTTCTGTTGCACCGCATTGCACAAAAGCACAACTCAATGTGGGACTTGAGAGGCCAGGTATTTGTCCAGGGCGTGCCATGTTCTTCTGTGCAGAAGATGTTGCAAAGACTTGTGATACAAAGATCTGCAGGAAATGTGTTTAATTACAGAAAATATACTTGTTTGCACCTGAGGGGTCAACCCAAGACCGGAGCCGCTCCCGCCCCCCTCCAGCGCCTGTGGCCTCCCCAGCCAAGCGTGCCAAAACAGGCAACCTGGATGAAGGAGAGCAAGAGGAGCAGCTAAGGGAGGCAGATGAGTTTAGAGAAGAAGAGCGCCAGACCCAACAGGCAGATGCTGATGAGATGGCAGCTGAGAGGTCATCCACAAGTAAGAATGTACATCGCATATGCATGTCCTTAATGTTTCATGTTTTGCTGAGCAAACAACAGGACACGCTGATGACAAGGTTCAGACATCATGGTCACACGGTGCCCCATTCCAATCATGATAATAGTAGCCATACCTAGCTCATCATGAGCTGGTTAGCGCAGACATTATTGTGATCATGATTCACCATGCGAATGAGAATACTTCATTAGTAGATCTTATTGAATTAAGGTTTGAGCTGCTGGACATCTGCACTTCACTGCTAACTCATTGACCTGTTTGTTGACTCAAATGTTTTGTTCAGGTGCAGCAATGGAGCATTGGCGCAGCTCTCTCATAGACGATGAGGTCATTCAGTCTTACTCAGGTAATCCTGCGCACAATGACATCATGCCTGCTGTTGTGTATGTTATCATGATGCAAGTATGCTCTGCTGTCCTCACATTTTGTAATGTTCATGCAGCCTACTGCTATAGCACAAGCACTCTTGTGCGTTTGGCAGCACAAGCAAAGCGGCCTATGTAAACATGCATACATGTTTGCATGTGACTTGACTGCAAAGGGCTGACGCATGTGCACAAGCAATGTTTGTACACTCTGTGGACCTCTGCACAAGATAATGCAACACAAAATCAGTATGCTTGGTCATGTTTGCAAGGAATCAAGGGCATCTATGTGATCAGCCAGTGACTGAATCAGATGATGCATGCTGGTCTGCTTGATGTACCACAACGCTGACAATGTAATACTGGTAAGTCTTGGAGACAAGAACCCAATGCCATGTTCTGTCTGTCAAAATCCCTGACTGACAGACCAGGCATGATTCACTCATGCAGGGCATCTCAATTCAGACACTGTGAAAGGGATCTCCTTCATGGGATTGGCAGATGAATATGTGGTGAGTGGGTCAGACTGCGGCCATGTGTATATCTGGAGCAAGCATGATGGCAGGCTTCAGAAGCTGCTGAAAGGCGACCGCAAGGGTGCGGTCAACTGCTTAGAGCCGCACCCATACCTGCCAGCTACCTTAGCAACTTCAGGTGAGCGGGCAGTCAGCTGCTAATCTTCACATGTCTGCACATGTTTTCGGAAATGATGAGGCTCACATTGCTGAGAGTCTAGTCTCAACATGTCTGATACGTCAAAGCAAACACCCACACATATATGATGACAGCGGTAGCAATTCACATGCCTTTTAAAGCAAGGCCCAAAACAAGGGCAGAAAAGGGCAGAAAGCACTTGGTGATATCCCGCAGATCCTGCAGTCAATCGATTTGCTGATGTACCTGTCTGCACACATTGTGGTATGATGTGCAGGCATTGAGCATGACATCAAGATCTGGACACCAACAGCAGAGCAGGCGCGCCCGCCTGGCAGGGAAGCTGACGAGCTTATGGCTAGGAACACAAGCCAGGGGGCCCGTGACTCCAGAGTCAGAGTGAATCAAGTGATGCTGACACCCCAAATCATTGCTCAGCTGATGAGGATGCAGGCCATGCACCGTGCACCCAGGTCGTGTCTGCTTGCCACTCCCAACACATAGCTTGTAAAACAAAAGCAGCATGGTATCATCTTCACCTGATACACTGGCATGTTGCAGCTGCCAAGAGGCCTGAGCAAATGAGAACAACGCATGTTGACATAACTCGATGAATGCTATAGCAATGCCCTGTTTTCTTTGTGTGCAGCGCTGCAGTGGAGCTGTGTGTTCTTGGTGACACTTCAATATGTGCTGCAATTTGAATGCCTCTGACATGGTGTGCTCAAGTTGGTTGCTGTGCTGGGTGTAACAGCCTGGCTGCGTCAGAGGCAGCATCATTGTGACTGGCATAACAAGTTAGTTACTGCAATTTACCTTGTTGGGAAGTCTGCATCAAACTCTGAAGCCAGTGCTTTATGTTCATATTGGATTGCTGTTCATTTCAGGCGCCAACATGAAAACGGAGAAGATCAGGGTGACAGTGAGGAAGAAGATAGTGAAGAGGAGGATGATGATGCGGATCCTGCCAACTCAAGGGATGCGCCTGATCCTCGAGATTGCATTATCTCCTGATCTTTCTGTGAGGTTGACATCTGTTGAGCGCATAGCTCATGACGCATGCAATACTGTGGTGTCAACGGCTTGTGGTATCTGGACAAGCTTTCATGCCACCTCATGATGCAGCATGTATGATTACAGATGCAGCGCCCTCTGAGTCATGAGCTACGCTAGCTATATGACCTGCATTCCTGCATGCATGTCTGCTTGTGTGAACAGTGTATATCAATGACTTTTTGCATGTATCATCAACATTCTGTATTGGCCAGTAGGGTTCCACTGGAGTCCATGTGTGTGGGTTGTCTGAATATACACTTCTAACATTTATAGATGGTCGCATCTCTCACTAATTTTCATGAAAAGGGTACTCCACGACCTGTGCTGACTGGCGTCCAGCAGCACGTTTATACGCCTGCTAAACGCCTGTAACAGTTCTGGACAAAAGCAGCACTAACACACAGTACCGGATATACATGAATGATACGGAACGGTACTGCTGACTAGGCGTGCCTAGCTGGCACGGGTGATCGGCACGCAAGTTGACAAGAAGTTGCCAATTAGCTAGGCGCCAAATTAGGACTGGACCGGCAATTCGGACAGAATCCGCGAGGTAAGCAACACTGAAGCTCTGGGCACACGCAAGCAGGTGTAGTAGGGTTGTCGCATGCACAAGGTTGGCATATCAACAGAGTCTGTACCAGCCCAGGGTATTGCTGTCGTGTGTTTAGTCTGAAGTCAACGGTGCAGTGCGCATATATGCCGTCTTTGTTTGCGTATTAGACAAGGTAGACTCACGGGACGGCGACCCAGAGCATCCGCTATTCACGAACACGTTGAGTCATGGCTGATGCCAATAACAGATGGGTGGAGTCTTATCTAGACGCCCTGGTATGCGACTCAGTAAATAAGAGCATGTCACCTGGTATCTCAAAAGGGATCACTCAGTTGGTTCTCGTCTGCAGTTAAGCGAGGGTTTGTCTTCTGAGTACATCAAGAACCGCAAAACAGAAGACGGCGATGTGGACGAGGAAACCGCTAAGTTTGACGCTGATCGACAAGTCAACTCCAAGTACTTTGTCAATCAGATTCTACAGCAAGGGGAGGAAGGGCTACGTGATGCATGGAGCAAGGTTGGTGCTCAACGAATAGTCGCGTCGAACCAGCAGTAGAGCTGCTTGTGTGATGATGCTGAGGCCCCAGCTTTCTGACTCACCATGTGTGATGACTATGCTGGGAGTATGACTCACATCATACATCACCTGCAGGCAACTTCTGCCAAGCATTATGAAGAGAAAGATGCACGCCTGGAGTACCTCAGCTGGCGTGTATGGTTCATGAAGCGCAACCACGCCAGAGTGAAAAGGGAGGATGCCAAGACCCTTGCTGCAGAGAAGGTCGATCTGCCTGAAGATGATCCTGTTCTGGACACAGAGGATGCATCTGATGATGAAACCCCCCTTATCTTTGACCCCACAGCATCCCAGAAAGCGAAAGGCACCACCAAGCCACCCCTTTCTGAATCCTCCAAGCGTCCACAGCCATCCAAAGGCGTCAAGCCTGTGGCTACAAAGTCCGACCGCAGGACCCTTGATGATGAGGAAGTTGAAAGTCCAGGAGATGTATCAGCCTTCTTTGATCACCGTGTGGATGGGCTGTATATCATTCTGATCAGTTTGCATGGGCTAGTCCGTGGGCAACAAATGGAGCTGGGCAAAGATCCTGACACTGGAGGCCAGGTCAGAAACATCTTTTGTCAGCTGATGTCAGATTCAATAGCTGCAACGAAGATCATCCCCTGATGCTCTTTACACGATCCGTGTAGCCTCACTTGCACCACCTTACAGCTGCACTCTTAAGTTGCTGTTTTGTCAGCGTTACATTGCATCATCACCCAAAGTTTAGCACTGATGCCAGTTACCTGTCTTGATCATCAGCAGAGGCATGGCAGCATTGCATTGCAGCAGCTGTTTACATGTCAGAGCACAGATCTGCACAGAACTGTCAGCTATTTCCCAGTCGACTCTTTCATCAATTGAGGGAAACCAGCAAGCGTCGATGCTTGTGCTTGATCAGTCAAAAGTCCATATAGCAAACAGTCCAGGGATATGCAAAAATGAAGCCAGATGTCCAAACGCATGTTGCGCATGCTTCCTTGTCTTATCCCTCTTGCTAACATCTGTATAGGTTTGCAGCTGATGTAGCACAGAAATACACAGTTCAGAAAGCCTCAGCGCTATTCTGCTGCACACAATGCTTGATCAGTCAAATGTTCAACACTTCCCAAAAGACATGCTGCAGACACCCATCCCACATGAGCAAACACGCCACCAGGAACCACTATAACACGACAACCCATGATTGTCTGTGCGTGCAGATCAAGTACGTGGTGGAGCTAGCCAGTGCGCTGGCCAAGCACCCTGCCGTGTATCGTGTAGATCTGCTGACTCGATTGATCAAGGACCCCAAGGTGGCCAAGGAGTATGGGCAGGAGGAGGAGTGCATCTTGAAGCCTGAGGGGGCAGAGAATGACCTGGGAGGTGCCTACATTGTGCGCCTCCCATGTGGCCCTGTAGACCAGTACATCAGGTATGCTGTCCTTGTCATGCCAGGTGTCTGATGATCTTGTATCGCTGCATTTGCAGATTGTGTCAGTGAGGGGTTGATGCTCTGACCCTGTCAAGTTTGTGATAACAGTGCATGCATCATGAGCATGCGTTATGTTTGTATTGACAATGCATGCATCGTGAGCGCAAGGTTGCTAAGAGCACATGCAATTGCTGTGCAGCTACTGCTCAGAGAGTTGGAAGTTGAGACGTCAGTAAAGTATTATCATGGTGCATGTGATATGCAGCTTTGCATGTTCTATGAGACACCTTTGCAACCACATTTGCTGATTGGCTTCACAGGAAGGAGAAGCTGTGGCCTCACGTACGTGAGTTTGCAGACCGTGGCATTGCTCACGCCAAGAGAATGGTGACAACCCTGGCAGAAGCCAAAACCCCCTGCGAGCTGTATGTCATCCATGGGCACTATGCAGATGCAGGGGAGGTGGCAGCCCTCATGTCATCCACTCTGGATGTTGACATGTGCATGACTGGCCACTCCCTGGGTCGCAACAAGCTTGAGCATCTGGTGGCGTCTGGCACGGTGAGCAAGGCTGAGATTGAGTCCACTTACAAGATCAGCAGGAGAGTGGAAGCAGAGGAACGGGCTCTGGAGTCTGCCATCATGGTGTTCACGTCTACCAAACAGGAGATTGATGAGCAGTGGGGCTTGTATGATGGGTGAGCTCCCTGTTTCTGTGCTTGCAGTGTTGCCTTCAATATTTGCCTGCTGTCTGATTGCGGCGATTGTCTGACTGCATGATGGCCAAATTGCTACACTACATGTGCAAGCTCACTTGCCACATATGTTGAACACAGTGGACGCCAAACACCCCTGGCTTTAATTGTATGCACTATATCATGGTCGCATGCAAATCTAGCTTTGGCCAACAAGGCACCAGTTCTGGTCATGGTTCACACAGGACACAAGATTGCCATTACCTCTGCTATGCAGCCTTTGAGGATCCAATATCCTCTGCTATGCAGCTTTTGAAGATCCAGTCTCTGATGCCGTTTCTTTGACTGCATGTGAATCAAAAGGTTGCCATCCGCACTGCCATGCACCTGCAAGCCATGATTTGTACATCACATCATTACCAGCCAGGCTAGAGCCGAATCCTTGTCAAACAACTGCAATCACCCTGATCTGCAGTTTCTGCCATGCTGACTCTCAGCTGAGCTACTAGGCATTTGCATTCAAGACCTAGATCAAGTGTTTCTCACACTTTTTCCGTTGCAGCTGTTCTGACCTTGAGTTTGGGCCCAAAGTAGTCAAACCCAAGAAGGTCAGGCCCAAAGTGGACAGGGCAACTGCTGCTCTAGCAAAAACCATGCTTTCTTCGATAGCTTCTCTGATCAAGAAAGCTGCTGTGTAGGTTTGATCCATCGCTGGAGAAGGTGCTGCGCAACAGGCGGCGCACTGGGCGGCACATGCCTTACATGAATGTCATTCCTCCCGGCCTTGATTTCAGCAACCTCAAGGTGGACTTGCCAGAAGATCCTGTGATCAAGGAGATGCAGCAGCACAAGCCTGCTTATGGGGGCTCCACCCCCAAGGCTCCCCAGGACTCCCCCAAGAGTGGGGGTGGCAGGACCCCCAAGATGAGTGAAAGCAGTAAGCGGCACTTGCTCCATCTCAGCCAGTCTGTCTCAAGATGCTGATGATGCACAGCTGCAAGCATGCTATGTTTTCCCATGCAAGACTTTTGTCATCACACACATGGCACACGCACATGGCAGATGCTCAGATTGTTTGGACTGGCCCTTGCACACTTGCAGGGTTTCTGGTGCGTGATCAGGCGTAAAACACATACCATCCAACACAGCAGATATCAGATGAGATCTGCTGTGTTAGATGGTATATGTTTTACGCCTGATCACGCAGCAGAGAATCTGCAAGTGTGCAGCTGCTTGTTTTCTGAGTCCACATTTCTGTCATCATTGTGACATTGCAGCAACGCCACCACAAGGTGGTCGGCACTTGCGTCATGTGCCTGATGGGCGTTGAGTGTACGCCAAGCATGCCCCTCATTGCCTTGAGTTGTGTCTGACGGTGCACTGACTGTGTGTCCTGTGTGTGACTGCAGCTCGTGATTTTGGGGACCAACCTGAGCCTCCAATATGGAAGGTGAGCCTCCTCTTCCTCTTTCTTGCCCGACAGTTCAGACTGAGCACAGCAGCTGCAAACCTGGTGGCAAAGCAACATGTCAAGTGTATCCCAACCTTGAGCATGCAACAATTCTACTGCACTTGTTCATGTCAGAAAAGGATTCCAATGTCATCTTAGTGTCCTGGGTAGCTGCTCCAGCTATTACTCCTTGTTGGGTATTGCAGGAGATCATCTTGTTGAATATTGCAGGAGATGACCTTGTTTGGTACTGCAGGAGATCAGTAAGTACCTGAGGAATCCCCACAAGCCAGCCATCCTGGCCATGAGCCGCCCCGACCCCAAGAAGAACATCACCACCCTGGTGAAGGCCTTTGGGGAGAACAAGACTCTCAGAGGGCTGGCTAACCTGGTGCTCATCATGGTCAGTTGCTGCACTCCTTCTACATTGATGTGTGACAAACTCTTCAGGGCCATTTCTGTTCTTGATACTGTTCTCTTTTGTTCCTGCTGGGTTTGCTCCCCTTTAGTCGTGGCATCAGCAGCGCCAGGAGTGCTGCCTTGTGCTGCTGAGAAAGGCTTTGGCAGCAAGAGTTTGGCCAAGCAGCTTCAGTCTCAGGGCCTATGTTGTGCTTGCTTGTGCACATGGATACAATGATGTTCTCAGTGCAAGCTGCAGACCCATGCCCCAGCCTGCCATCTGTATCTGTTGACCCAAGATACTTCCCTACATTACAATGCCTGAAATTTAGCTCTAGCGTTTTTGGGTTTGGACGCACTCAGGCATTTCCCAAATATAGCGACGCTCTTGTATTTGCGTTTGTATCCACGACAGCCCATGCAATCTTTATACCTGTTCCTGCAATTACATGCAATATGCAGTCACCCTTCATACTGAACGGTGCTGCAGTCTGCCAGTCAAATGGTCACAAATGACCCCCCCAACAACCTTCAACATCAAATCCACATACTGAATGCTGCAATCTAATGGTCACATGGTCACAAATGACTCCCCAACAATTTTCAACATCGCCTGAACACATGAGTGCAACATCAAATGAATACATGAGATAAGTGCAGGGCAACCGTGAGCTGATAGACAGCATGGCAGGAGGCAGCGCCAAGGTGCTCACTCAGGTCCTGAAGCTGATTGACAACCACGATTTGTACGGCTCTGTGGCCTACCCCAAGAGGCATACCCAGAAGGACATCTCAGACATCTATCGCCTCTGCCTCGCCACTCATGGTGTCTTCACCAATGTTGCTCTCCAAGAGCCATTTGGTCTGACTGTCATAGAGGTCAGTGCCCGAGCCAATAGTTTTCACTCAATAACAAACAACAGGAGAAGTCAACAAAAACCTGTCAATCTTTCTAGCTGCTTCAGGCCTGTTCATGATCAGTTCCTGATGCATACGAGGCTGTTTTGTTGCATCTCACAACTTTATGGAGCCCAGAGCTGGGTGATTCTTGCAATGTATATACTTCTGCAACCCACTTGTCTCTGTACGCTCTAACAGCAAAGAAGCCAGAGCAACTGTCAACCGTGCGGTGCACACTCTGCTGGCCCATCGTAACACCCATACAAACACTTGATGCATGTATTGACAATCATCAATTGAGCAGATTGATGATTGTCAATCTGCTTGTAACGTACGCAGACTATGCGTCACACATGCTAACTACGCGTCACCTGTTCCGACTGTGTCACATCTGCTGACTGTGTAGGCAGCAGCACATGGGGTGCCCACAGTGGCCACCAAGAATGGAGGTCCAGTAGACATCATGTCCACTCTTCATCATGGTCTGCTGGTGGACCCCAACAGCAGTAAGGAGATTGCTGATGCCTTAGTCAAGATCCTGACTGAGCCCAAGGAGTGGGAGGAGATGAGCAACAATGGCATCAAGAACATCATGGCTTACAGTTGGCCCAGCCACTGCAAGCAGGTGCTTGAGAGCCTGGAAAAGGAGAAGCAGTACACCAAGAC
>JAABUK010002760.1_pt1 | contig 30933 bp, 48 predicted proteins | sample 5559141 | NCBI WGS metagenome assembly JAABUK01 (sample SAMN10711869, study PRJNA513367) | rock metagenome | isolation source: Antarctica rocks | place: Antarctica: Victoria Land, Pudding Butte nord | collected 2016-01-03
ACCACTATTGCAAGCCAAGCACACCCTGTGAGCCCTGTCAACATGAGCAGCACCAGCCAAACGACCAGCAGCAACAGGCAAGCTATGACAACCAAGCCTAAACTGCAGAAAGCGCTGCATGCGCCTACCAGAAACAGGCAATTGACAATAACGCATTATCACCAGCATTACGTTGTTCCTCCAACGCTTGCGAGCGTTATATGCGACTCGCAGAGAGCGTCTACCCAGCTGGGATGCCAAAAGGACTGCATCCTTGGCATATGACTGCGGTCGGGCGTTCTGCAAGAGTCTCCTCATTCGGCTCAGCCGTTTGCCATCGGCAACACAGCTCTTCCCAGCTGGGACTAGACATCTCAGGACAAGACACCTCACAGCTTGCGCAATCATGTCAAGCAGCGGAGGTCAACAGGTTTCCGAATGGCAGCGCAATACACCGTACCTCTTGGCAAGCGAGGACAAAGACTTTCAGATCAAATACACTGCCGGTTGCATGTGTGGAGAGGTCCAGTATGCAGTTGACTGCGATCCGGTTGCTGCAAAGTACTGCCACTGCACGAGTTGTCAGAAGTTACATGGTGAGCTGACAACAATTGCATTGTCTCAGATGTCGAGACAGCAGCATAACAACCTGTCAGCTCTGCATTTGCAGGAGCTCCATTTCAATGGGCAGCTCTTTTTCACAAGAAGTCAGTCCGCTTCTTGAAGGGTGCAGACAAGCTGATGTTTTTCTACAGTACAGACATGACACCAAGGCATGTTCTCCCATGCAAAGTCAGCTGCTCAAACTGCCATTCGCCAATGGCTGATGAAGGCCGCAACATGTGGATGTCATTTCCAACTCTGTTCAAGTTCTCTGACCATAAAACTCCTGCGGCTTTTGTGCCTAGTTGTCACATCTTCTACACTCAAAGGTGTGTTGATGTTAAAGACGGAAAAACAAAGTGGTCAAAACATCAAGGCGAGTCAGATCAGATTCCAGAAAAGTGAGGTACCCCAACACCGGTGTTGGGCATGCACATGGACAAACCGCAGTGCGTTGGCTTGGACCCTGCAGCTGATCTGATGGATGCTCCAGTCTGCGGAGATCGTGTGAGCAAGCTCATGCCATAGTGCCAGTTATTTGAGGCCCACACTGGGTTGAGTGGGTAACAGTTGTATATGTCCATACACAACACGAGCAGCACATAGCTATGTGGTGTCAGTCTGCATATGCTTAGAGGGTCTTGATTTGTGAGCATCAAGTCAGAAATGACATTGATACATCGTGTTTTGCACTTTGCAATCAGCTGCTTTCTGGAATGATTAGCTGGAACGCCTGTAAATTATTATTATTATTAATCAGCTGCTTTCTGGCTTAAGCGGGAATTCTAGCATACATAGCCCATACAAGCGTAGTATCTCTGAGCAGGTGTACGCTGGGAAGACCACTGCAGCAACTGATCATGCATGTGATCATGCATGTGTTCAATACACAGTCTGCTCCAGATTCAGATGAGCATGAACGTGCTGGTGAGTTGCAACTGACCAATTCGGTCAGAGCGGAGCAGTTGCTATGGCGTTATTGCAGTTATGACAGGAAGGCTCCTTGACCCCTTGATGCTTTCACGTCTAAGCTTGATGGGACGTCAACAGTAGGTGCCGCAACTTTGCTGAGTGATCGTGCCTCCCTGCGAGCTACCCTCACGCGATAAAGCGTGCGTCGCGTTCTGTCCGTACGCAACTGTAAGACTCTGGCAAGGCATTTAGCCTGTGGTGTTATAAGACCTATCTTTCGAGCAATCGCCTTTAGTGATGGCTGCTGAAGTCACTTATAGAGAAAGTTGTTCTAGGGACGACGCTACGGTGGTACAGCATTTCTACGGCATGTGGGTGGGCATGACATACCCTGAAGAAAAACTTGCACCTGATTTTGAGGAGCAGACCATGCAATTCATTGCAGAGGCCCGCCAGTTCAGGCAGTACAAAGCATTTATAGCAGAGGCAGATGGCAAACCTGCTGGCTCAGTTTCCTGCCAACTATTCAGTGGCCTGTACCCTCTTGTCTTTGTGGAATCTGCCAGGTAGCACACACATTACTTGTGTCACTCTGCAGAGTGAAATTGCTGTGATGGCAGAGCTCACACAAATGTGCCCTTTGCCACAGGAAGCTAGGCTACATCTGGGGTGTCTTTGTGGAGCCCGAGCACCGCAAAAAGGTAATCATCCCTGCAGGCGTCTTGTTGGTCAGACCCCAAAGACTAGCATGCCTAAGGTGTGCAAGTACTCCTGTAGGGCCTAGCAAGGCAGCTGACACACCAAGCAGTTACCTATCTGCAGTCTATAGGCTGCACGCGCATTGTACTTCATGCTTCAGCACAGGGCACGGGCATCTACAAGAGCCTTGGGTTTGTCAACAACAACGAGATGAAGCTAGATCTTACCACAACCCTGCCTCACTTCCCAAGCCCAGTCCCAACACAAAGCCCTCGAGATGTTGGAGGCGCTGGGCAAAGCCCATAACGAGCCTTTATGTAACGTGTGGGAATTGAACTCAGGACTATCGCAACTTTTGGTCTTAAGCGGGCAAAAGTCCGATTTCTGATGTCCCACGCGTTAGATTTCTAACTGGATCTACATGTAACTCTGTTACACTTTAGTCCAGCAGCTGATGGAAGCCACGGCGCTCAGTGCTGCTAATTATTCTGCCAGCTCTGGCAGCATGTTGTGTCATACGCCCGCACCATAACTTCACAGAGGGTTCACCAGCCCATACCCTTTACAAGCTGTCTCATGTCTCAATGCTGAGATTGACCTGCTACAGCAATGCTGCTACCAATGGCAGATTTCCGTCAAAGTCATGGGCTATTGTCCGTAAACCATTGGGTTTTCTACACCTGCAATGTTCAATCCTGCCCAGTCCTGTTGGGCCAAAGTCTCACCAGCTACTGCAAGTATCGCTTCTTGACTTTTTTGAAGGGCATCAGGCGTTGTTGTTTGCTTTTTGATGCATATGCACACAGCTGCATCTAGAACTATAAGTAAGGGCGCATTGGTCTTGTAAGTAGGATTGTGTGTAGTTCAGGCCATAAACCATGCATGGAGACATACAATTGCATTTATCATTGTGCTGATTGTACATTTTGTCTACCAGTGAAGCAGGAGATGCCATGTCTGTCAGCTGTGTGTTTGTGCACAATCCATCATGGTGGTATGCTTTGTCAGATTGGGCTTCATGGTTGGATGAATAGGTGTGAGCAGAGATGCCTCGCATTGATGAATGTTCTGTCTGCTGACGGATACCTTTGTTTCTCTCCTGGTGTTTGTTGCAAATTACCTATACCTGGATGCTAGCACACTGATACTTTCTGTAGCTTTAATTACAATCATTGCCGGCAGGGTGTGTGACGTGAAGTTTCTAAGTGTTGTCTAGCTGTTTTGAGTGATTCACTATGAAGACAGCAGTATCTTACACGATACTTAATTATACGGACCTAGCCATTCAAGCAATCAAAACCTATTCAAAACGAAGACACAAGGCACATCTGCGACTTCAATCCCATAGCCAGGACTAGTCAGGATCAGCAACTTCACTTTCATGGTTGTCGCATCTAAGATTTTGAAAAAAAACTGATTCAGCTTCTGCAGAAATCCACAATCTACGTTCCAACCACATACATTTCGAACTAAGCGCTGACGACCAAGATTTGCTTTTACATAAGTGGTGTCTTGAGGTATGCATAGTGTGTAATCATGGATGATGCTACCAAATAACTAGAAACAGTCATAGCAGAGGTACGAGACTGATGCACAGCACTAGTACACATGCTGGTCAACAAGGCAATTGCCCCTTTCAATCCTCAATACAGCATGACGGTTGAGGTGACTGGCTGAACTTGCGGTTGGCTGATCAGAGGCCCAGCTACCGGTGCAGTCACCGGTATGGGAATGTACTCATTCCTCAGAGAAACATATGGGTTAACAGCCTCTGTATACTGCCAAAAGCGGGTCCAGTTTTGAGTTGTGAGGTGCTTATGAGCACTCAGCATCTCCTGCTTGGAAGGCAGACCTTGCTGCGATGCAATGTGATGCAGCAGCACTTCTGCCAGAATAAGATCTGGGTCTGAATGCATCAGCATTTGTGCAGTCTGCTTCATTGTCATCACCTGCACACCATTCGCCAGTGTTATAGCATGGCGTGTTATTGCAGGGCATTGTGTGTGCATGCAAGTCTTGCTAGCATCTGAATCATACAGATCTGCTGCAAGTGTCACCATGTATTGTTGTGAAGCACAATGCAAAACATAGCACATACAGCTCTTGATGACCAACTGCCTGTGAAGGCCCTTATTCTGTTGTTGAGGGAAGTTGTGGCATGTGGCTCAGAACCAGCACACTTGAATGTCAGAAAGTACACAATGGCAAGCGAAGGGATGAGCCGCAGTCAAATTTTGTGTCAGCCTGTGCGATGTAATGGGAAACAGCATACCCCAGTCAAATTTTGTGTCAGCCTGTGCAATGTAATGGAAAACAGCATACCCCAAAGTACATGGCCCGGCACAGCCTCTGCACTAGCATGAGCCGCAGTCAACTTTTGTCAGCCTGTGCAATGTAATGGAGAGCAGCATACCCCAAAGTACATTGCCCAGCACAGCCTCTGCACTAGCTGGTGGCACTGTGCAGCATTCACCCTCAGCTCGGTGCCGACATTTGCCACCCTTGTGACGTCAAGCACAGGGTCTGGGCTGTGGTTCTGCACGCAGGTTGTCAAGGCTGCCTGCTGCAGTTTGAGCTCACATTCCTTCAGCACATATGTCTCCCGCAGAAACATCAGATCTTGGAGCTGCCCATCGGACAAGCCAAAGATGCCCTGCATCATGCAATAGCAAGTGTTAACAAATGCGCCAGCTCAGCAAGTGCAGCCAGCAGATACCAGCACAACACACCGGCAGTAGGTAAGCTGTATTTGCGTCGGCTATGCACTGGAGCTTTGGGATGCAATGTTGGTACTGCCAAGAAAAGACGTACGCCTTTCAGCGTCAACTTAATGAGAAGCCCAGTATTATACCGGGCTGCCCAGGTTGGTAGGGCCACAAAGTGTTGAATGCTTGTGTCAATGCCATGCAGCTGCAGACATTGAGCATGTCCACAGCAACAACAAAACCCAACCGGTCTGGCAAGCAAGACACATGCAATGGCAGAAGTGATTACTGGAAAGACTCACAATGAGGTAGTCAGCTTGGGAATTGAGTATATCAGGACGTGGCATGAGACCTGGCCCAGCACCAAATATATGCAGACACTTCAGGCGCATTGTTTCCCAGACTAGCTGTACTAGTCTGGCCTGTTGTTTGTCATCGGGATGATCTTGCATGGCGTCTAAGCAGCTTTGCAACTCCGTCATGTAACCCTACAAATGTCCATGATGAAACCGTTTGATGATGCATTACTGCATGCTGATGCTCAACTTGGAAGTGCATTCAAGTACAATGCACCTCTGGGAATGACAGCAGCATCATTGATCACGCAACACCTTGAGCAAGGCTTGCATCTAGGACAATAGCCTGTACGGACAGCTTACAACATTGTCAGTGCATGCTGCCAAACATACCATCCAGAAAGATTTGAAACGCAGGGGGGTCATACTGCCCATGTCATCAACAGTAAGCAGGCACTGCTGGCCAGGCAGGGTAACTTTGAGCGGGGGCTTTTCGATAACTTCTCCATCCAGCCATGATTTCTTGGCCTTGTCTACTTGCAGCTGCAGGCACAGAATTCATTATGAGAATTCTGGTGGAAAACTTGTACAAACAATGGGTGATACTCATGCCACAGACAGCAAAGCATTAGTGCTGCCCTTACATCTGCCTTGGCCTCGTTTTGCCACTGAGCTTGTGAAAGTTTGGTCTCTAGCTCTTGCTGACGAACTTTTAGGCCTTTCAACTCTTCAGTGGTCCTTGCAAGCTGGGTTTCTAGTGTGTGTACGTGTACCTTGTCCCCAGGACACACACTGTCAGCAAATTGGCAGAAAGACACACGGGCCCAACCAGTGTACACACATTTGGCAGTCAGCAACAACAAGCACAACCACATCAAGATCCATCAGCCTGATCACCTTCTGACGCTCACGATGGCGTTTTTGGTGCTCTCGAGCCTGCTGTCTTCTGTCAGTATGCCCGCGGCCCCGCAGCGTTGCCACTGCTGGTTGTTGTACGTCTGCCTCCAGAGTCGGTAGCCATAAGCTTAGGCTCTGCTGGGCGTCAAAACAGTCATGCAGGTTCGCTGGCGAACCTGAACTGCGTTCAGTCACGATGGGCTCCCCGCGATCGTATGAATAGTCGATAGGCATTGCGAGCCTATAGCTAGCGTCAGGCAGCAGACCAGACAGTATGAACTCGTCTCTGGTAAAGTCCGCAACGGGAAAAGAGGAGCCTGCCGAAAAGTTGGGCGAGGATGGTCCACTGGTCTTGAGTTGCGCCATTTGGGGCAAGGCCGTTTCAGTGTGGTACGCCATGTTCCCCAAAAACGTCCACTACAACCGTGTGCGCATACGCCATTGCCGCTGCAGAAACATACTGTGCAACTCGCGACGGGTCGAAGAGTGCCGCAACACTCGAAATGCGCTGCATCGGGTACTGCAAACTTTGCGACCTGCAATCCGGATGTTGTCATTTAGGCAAATATACATATATATATATATGTATACCGGCGGATAAATGTCTTAGGGCCCGTGCAGAGAAGTGAGTCACTAGTGAACAGTCTGTGTGATACTGGCTTGCAGTTCCCTTGGTACCGTACTCACACTAACCAGTCGCGAAGCGGAAAATTTTCGAATTAATTAAAGCTTCGCGAAAGTCATCAGCAGCATGCAGTGGCAGTACCGCGCATGCCTGTCAAGTAGTTATTTTTTGGATCGCGAAGGTGCATCGCGCGGCGAAATTTGGCGTGTTCTGTTGTGTTCTGACACCGTTTCGGCGTTTTGATACCATCAGGACAGATTAAGTGATCGCGCAGGAGCCTGGCAAATTAATTTACGGACCGCGCAGGCACACCGCGAGGAGCCCCCAATGAATTGATTTTCATCACGCAAGGCTCAAAATAATTATTTTTTCGCGGCTGGTTAGTGTGAGTACGGGTAGATTGGCTTGCAGTTAGTGTGCAACAACAGCATCGTTGTCGTTAGCCGCAAGCGCATTTCAGTCTGAGCTTACCTGGTAACAGGGTTGGGCTATAAAGCACTGTCCCACCCTCCCTCCCTGTGCTTCTTTTATTGGCTCTAGGGCGCTTGCTTTTGCTGGCCCTGGGGCAGTGGGGATCCCGGAGTGTTAGGGCCAAATGATGACATGTCACGCCACATTTGGTGCCTACCGCCATTATTCGTGGCCAGGTTAGCTCATGATATGTTGTGAACCATGGCCATGAATGCTTTAAAGTTGCATTTGATAGAAGAAGAAGAAGAAGCAGATTACGAAAACGGTAGTCAGAATGAGCACACGGTCAAGACATGTCACACTTGAGCAATGTATGCATGTGTGCTGCAGACCCTTTTGCAGACTTCCACTTGTATATGCACAAGCTTGTTATGCATTACTAATTCCATGTCGACATACCGGTACATACGGTAATGATCATGACAGTGGTATCTGGTATCTATTTACATGCTAAGTCTTATAAGAGGCTTCTGTTTGTTGCACATTTGGTTTCTCTCCACACACAGTGACAGTTGTGTTTTTATTTCGACAGTTTCCTGATGATGATCATTTTATTTGTTTATGTCGGTTTTTTGTCTGTTTCGTTCCGATGAAAGACTGCAACTTAGTCAAATTGGCTGTATCTGAGATCCAGTCTATCAAGGGAATTTAGTCAGATGGGCTAGCGGGCCCCAACGACTGAAAAATCCCTGACTGACTGACTGACACGTGGCTTCGCAAACGAACAAGTCTATTGTTCGATTTGCGCATCCCGGTGAAAGCACGGCATTGCGCAACAAGGCTGTGCTTTGTCGTGACACCCTGCGTGCAATGAGCTGTCAGTCCAATGGCGCTACTGCGTTCCCGCTTCCCCACTAGCTTGACATTGAAGATTTATCTGTCAGCTAGAGCACGTATCTTGATCTGCCGCCTGAAAGAGGTGTCGGACTGTCAAATTCGTTTGAGACTGCATTGCGTCGCTACAAAGTCTTCAGACCAATCGATTGCAATTGTGTAGCCTAACTTGCTCTGCCACCAGTACGACGCGAATTGTTCAAGATCAGTACCTTGCAAAACAGAAATGCCACAGGTTCGAGCCCGACAAGTGGTTTGATCCTGCCTGTGCTGCATGTGTATTCACAATACTATACTGAACAGATGTGCTTTCTGTCAGGACATCAGGAGCTTCTTTGGTGGGGCTTCCAAGGCCACCACAAAAGCACCTGAAGCAACAAAAGGTGAGCACATGCTGCACGTAGCAGCTCAAGTCAATACATGCAAAGCATAACAGCTTCAAGTTGCAATAATGGCCATAAACATTGCAGGTACAAAGCGAAGCGCAGCCTTGGCATCAGACAAGGTATACTTGGCTCTCGAAGCTTCACCTGTCACATTGTGGCTGAAACAAGTGTACCTGCGTACTGGACAATTCAGCGCTTGATTGCATGTGTTGCAACAGGACGTGGAAGACCTGACTCAAGATGAGGAGATCTTGCCAGTGAAGCGCAGCAAGCACTTTGCTGACAAGGATGCCTCTGCTCCCAAAGCTGCCAGGGAGAGTGCTGCATCAACTGGCACCAAGCGTAAATCCCCAGCAAAGCCTGCTGCAGCCAAGGCAGCTGTTGAGAAGGCTGCTGCTGCAAAAGCAGCTGCCCCAAAGGCGACCACAGCGTCACCTGCTGAGAAAAAGTCAGCGAAGCCAGCTGGCAAGGGCAGAAAAGCAATAGTCCTTGATGACGATTCTGATGACTTCCAGGTATGTCTGGCTGACGTGTAAGTCACCAGGACACAGCCAATCCAGAACCTGAAAACATAGCTTGACACCAATGCCTGTCTGCATTCAAGTGAGTACGCAACATTTCTTGCAGCAAAATCGTACTGCACTCAACACATCTGACATATGGTGCATGATCTGGGCAGCCCGGTATAATACTTGGCTTCTCGCTAAATTGACGCCGAAAGGCGTAGTCTTTTCTTTTCTTTTCTATGGTGCATGATCTTCCCTTTTAACATGCCAAACCTGTTTTGCTGATCAAGCCTGGTACACAGTCCTCGGCAGCCCTTCCATCTCTTCTGGTCCTTGCTTTGCTAGTCTTGGAAGCAAATTGCAAGAACCTAGCCCTGCTTCTTCTCGAGATGCTAAGCCCTGTGACTGATCATGAGGCACATGCTGCAGATGGGTGATGTTGCTGCTGCCAAGGAGGCTGATGACAGTGACTTTGAGCTTGATGTCGAAAGCGACGATGATCTTCCTCTCGCAAAGAAGAAGCAGAAGAGCGCCAGGTAGGGCCTCTCTGCCTTGCTGTGCTCTCAAGCATAGGGGTTCATCTAGGCACACTCTTTGGCGGCAGAACAAATGCCAAATAAAGATCGATGCTGTACAATTGCGTGCAAGTGATCAGCAGCATGTGCTACGCTGCTGCTTGCTGCATCATGTAAAGGTGGTTTCCGACTAGCGACGCATGGCACACCACATGGCTGCAAGCCATGGTGTTTTGGCTTGCAGCAACATCTCAAAAGCAACCTTTGACTCTGTTGCTACATCTTGATTTGCGCTGTGCTGGAGGTGGAGTGTCATGTCTGTTGTTTGCAGCAAGCAGAACACAGTAAGCCATGCTGACAGTCTGCACAAAGCTCTCCAGTCACAGAAAGCACCTCGCAACACCTCATGCATCTGCAGTGCGCCACAACAAGCGACTTCTGGTGCAAAATCAGAAGCCAAGAAGGCAGCAGCTGTCACGCCTGCTGCAGCCTCCAAGGCCAGTGGAACCGCACGCAAGGTGCCAGATTTGCCAGCAAGCAAGGCAGAGCCTGCAGCAGCAAAGCCTGCCACATCAAAGAAGGTGCAGTGGTGCTTGCAATGACGATAGCCTGCCTGCTGTCGTGACGGTCAATGACATGTGTTGTGCACTCAGCAGGATGTTGGCACAACAGCACATCCTGCAGCCAGCTGCACAAGACAAAGCTCCTCCTGCACTGTGTTTGCTTGCTGGCAATAGCCACACCAAGGCGCATAAACATCCAGCACCAAGGGTTTGCACTCAATGGTTTCTGGTGTGTTGCACATAGCTGCTGCACCATGGAGTTACTGTTCCCTCTCTGAAGTCTTGCACCAAGGGTTTGTGAAGCCTGCGACTGCGCACATCCCTGACCATGTAATGTGACTGTACACGCCTTTTCAGAGGGCTCATTCTGATGCACCAATTTCCCACATTTCTGAGTGCAGAGTTGGCTGCAACGCAGGCCACACCTGCAAAGGGCAAAGCAGCTAAAGCAGCAGCAGAAGCAGATGATCCTGAGACTGTGGCGGCAATGGAGAAGGTTGCAGCAGCCATTGCCAAGCTGCCTGAAGTGCCGGGCAAGTTCAGCGTCATGGCGAAACAGGAGGGTGGTGGGTACGTCCAGGGTGGGGACAGCATACCCCCTCCTCAGCATGGCAGCAAGGTACGGCTTTCCTGTGTTCATGTCAGGTTTTGGTGCTAGCATGTTTGACAAAGGTGCTTGGCTGTTGTATCGATTGTATCGACTGTCTTTTGGACTTAAAATGGGAGTCAATAGACATCTTTTCTGGGAACTCAACATACACTACCCACTATACGTTTAACGCTGTCATGACAGCTTGGCTACCCTTATGTGGCCTGGTGATTGCCGTCAAGCACATGCCCCCTCTGTTGAGATCACGATGTGCTGTTTGTGTATGCCAACCTACTCTCATGTGCCTAGCCTGTTGCCTTCCTGCATGCAAGTGTCTCTCAGGGGTCCCAACGAATGTGTCAGCAGCATATAGGACAAAAACTGCATGCATAACTGGCAGGTGTATTTACTCACAAAGACAACCTGTTTGTGCTTGCGCCATATGCACTTCTGATTGCAAATGCTCATGTGCTTTTGTACACCAGTTGCTCCTGCTATGCGTGAATGCCTGCTTTGCCATGACTACCTGCTGACATTACAGGGTCTCTGTACTGCATGAGACTCCTTTGCTCATGCACACATACATGGTGCTGAACACACATGCATGTGTGCCCCAGGACAAGCCCCTGGGTCACCCTAACTGCCTGAAGGGTAAGACCTTTGTCATCACTGACACTCTGGACTCCCTGTACCGCGGTGAGGCTGAGGATTACATCAAGCGGCACAGTGGCAGAGTCACTGGGAGCGTCAGTGGCAAAACTGACTTCCTGCTGGTCGGCGAAAACTCTGGCAACTCCAAAGTCAACCAGGCATGCGTCAGCTTTTGGTAGTTTGTCACATGAGTTTATGCAACCGAAAGCGCTGTCTGTCCGTGTGTGCCTGTCTGCAACAACCTGTCCTGCATTTTCATTGCAATTCATTTCTGCTGCTGCCCAGCTGGGTGTTCTCTTCCAGTAGTCCAGTACACACATTGCCAGTGGCCAACCAAGCATGCAGCAAAGCTTGCTGATGTTTGCGTCACAGAGCGGCATATGAGGACGCCTTGGCACTCGTCATTGCTGTTCGAGTTGAACTCTAAACCCAGATCAGCTTCTGTTTTTTTGATAGGTTCGCTAGGGTACAATATGGTACAACACAATGTGGCATTGCTGACAGCCATGATGGCTACAGACTGTGATGTCAATCAGTGTTTGCCACGTTGCCCATGAGCATGTCACAGCCCTGTTGTCAGTAATAATGCTGGCATCTGACTGAATTGATGTTGTTTCCAATACTAACAGCTTTCACGGACATGCAGGCTGCAGACAAGGGGACAAGGCTTCTTGATGAAGACGGTTTGTTCTCTCTGGTCGCTGCTGCGCCTGAGACGACAGCAGCAGCTGCCGTCAAGCCTGAAGTGAAAGCAGAAGGGGCATCAGGGCTTGCAGCCATTCCAGCAGGCAACTTCTATGCTGGCAAAACCTCTGCTGCAACTGGGGCTCAGGCCAAGAAAGCTGCTCTGTCTGCAAGCTCCATGGCAGCTTCAGGTGTGCTGTTTGCACTAGACTTATCAAGCATTGCCCTTGTGTTCTTGTGAGATGAGTGGCCTTGTGAAAAGCTTACAGCATTTGCTCTCGTGTCTTTGCAGCACGGCAGTTGCTGCTGGTCAGCAGGGCTTTAAGGCCCAGCACTAGGCCAGCCTAACTTCAGTCCGGCATACGCAGTGCGGTAGCAGCTACATGCGTACATGCCAACCCTGTGCCAATTTTGGCCAGGAACTGTCGCTGTACACAAATTATGCGCTAATTCTATGCAAGACACTGATGTTTGACCAAAGTACTGTCCTGATTCTGTCCAGTACATTGGTCTTGTGCACCACTCTGTGCCCAGTCTACCCAGGACACAGACATTATGCACGAATCGTGTGCTCATATTCTCCAGGACGCTGATATTGTGCACCAACATTATACTGACTCAGTCCAGGTCATGGAGCTGTTGTTAGATCTTGATCGGCACATAAGACTTCTTGCAAAACATCATCTCATTCCTCTGCTTTGCACTCAAGCCAGCATTCTCAAGGTTTGGTTTTGAACGTGTTCAGGGGCTCGGTCTTCTGGAGCCTCGGCCGGCCCAAGCAGCAGTGGCAGAGGGGCCATGGGCGGTGGCTCTGCAGCCAATGCCAGTGGGCAGCTGTGGGTGGAGAAGCACAAGCCCACCAACTCTGCTGAGCTAGTGGGCAACGGCACCCTGGTTGCCACGTTACGTACATTCCTGCAAGACTGGTAAGACCGACTACCTTGTCTCTGGTTGTGGCTGTGCTTGGGTGTGGCTGTGGCGTTGTGATAAGCCTCAGCCTGACAGTGCTGGCACTTTCATAACAGCTTGATGGCAACTTTGGCATTGATCCAGCTGTGGTTTGTGATGTGCATTGTGTTCAATAACAACTCAAGCCTTAAATTGTGTCTGTCAACAGACCCAGGTTGAGTTGCCAGCCAGATTTTGCAGATCATGACTGGAGTAGTTTATTGTTGACCGTATGTGACAGGGAGCGAATACACCTGAAGCATGAGCAGCCTGGGGAAGCAAAGGGGCGGGGTGGGGCCAAGCCCAAGGACATGTCCAAGAAGGCAATCTTGCTGAGTGGGCCTCCGGGGATTGGCAAGACCAGCTCTGCCAGCATCATCAGCAGGTGTGCATGCTGCCTTGTGGCAGCAGCTGGCAGCCATTTGTCTGCTTGCACGCTTGCTGTAATGCTTCACTATAGAATCATGCTTCCATTTCTGTTGATATCACATGCATCTGTCCTGCTCTGAGTCCCCCTTGCAGCATGACATCCACATGTTGCTGAAGCGCCGTGTTGTGTGTCAGTGCTCCAAGTGCAACGGTCTGCATTATGGCTTGACCTGCATGCCACCCCTTGCAGCCATGCAGACAATACAGAAGGAGCTGTGCAGGCACAACTGATCAGATCTGCCTGCACAGAAGCAGGCGCTGCAGCCATGCAGCCATGCACAACTGATCAGGTTTTCATGCACAGAAGCAGGCGATGCACCCGTACCAAGCAACATTGTAGTGTGTCACAGGGAGCTGGGGTTCACTCCAGTGGAGGTGAATGCCAGTGACACTCGCAACAAGGCAGACAACAGCGCACTGAAGGGTGTGGGGGCCAAGCTGGCCAACAGCATCAAGGAGCTGGCCACCAACACAGCCATTGGCATGGGTGCAGATCACAAACCCAAGAAGGTGAGCCCACAGGAATTGTATTGGACGCTTGCATGGTCTTCACCTGCATCGCACGGCATCAGCTGCAACAGTCTCATCAGGCAAGTATGCAGTAACAGATGTGCTGACCTTAGAGAGATGCTGACCACAATTATGAGTATGCTAGTCACAATCGGAGACACCGACAGCTGTCCTGTCTGTATCAAGATGCACTTGGTCAGCACTGAGTTTTCAGCAACAGCTGCAGCGGTCTGGCTGGCTGCAAGGCTCCAATGATGCATAAGGTGCCCCAGAAGATCAACTGTCCTGGGTGATGCAAACACGACACATACTCTGAGCATGGCATGCGCGTGTCATCCTCCAAAGTACTCTGCAGTCAGTGTACCTTGGCATGGGGTTTACTCTGCTGACTGTCCAGCAAGGAAGCTGCATCTCAGGCCATGCACAATTGAGACCAGTGTCACTGATGCAGATTTGCTTGATCATGGACGAGGTAGATGGGATGTCTGGTGGTGACCGGGGGGGCGTCTCAGAGCTGATCCAGTCTATCCACCGCAGCAAGGTGCCCATCATCTGCATCTGCAATGACAAGTACAACCAGAAGCTGCGCTCCTTGCGCAACAATACCATCGAGCTTGATTACAGGTGAGTCACAAACGCCTCTAGCAGCTTTTCCTCATGATTGCAGGATCCACCTTGGTCAAACACCTAAAGGCAGTCTGAGTTGGCCTGATATTTCCTAGAGGTAAAGTGTTGCGTGCGCATAGTATGTCATGCCACACCACCGCAGGTATGCATGCACAGGATGCATGAAGCGTTGCAATGCCTGTCTGCTACACAGGACAGCATGCAGCATGTGCTAGCCTCAAGCAACAAACGACAAAATCCACCTTGTTCTTTGTGATGTGTGCTACTTGCAGGAAGCTGCCAGAGCAGCAATATTCATTGTGCAATGTCTGCGCCTTCTGGCAGGAGGTGGGCTCAACAGCAAATAAGGTCACTTCAAACTCAAACACACCAAAACTAATCCACGGCACCTGTTCACCCAGAATTGATGGCGTGCTGATGCAGGAAGCCCTTCAAGCAGCATTGTCAAGGAGCATGGCGCAGGCCTGCCATCAGGAGAGGTCACTCCGCAAGCACAACCTCTGTGCTGAGAGACCAATCACTGGCAACTGTTTCCTCACTTCTGTTGACGTGCTTGTGCAGGAAGCCCACCAGGCAGCAGATCTCAAAACGGATGATGCAGATCTGCCAGAGGGAGGGCCTGCAGGTGAATGAGTCAACCCTAGAGGCTCTGGTGGAGGGCGCCAACTCCGACATCAGGCTCATCCTGGGTCAGCTCCAGATGGTGCGACTCAGCAGTCGAGCCCTCTCTTATGATGAGGTCAAGGTGTGTCAATCCCCCCCTCAGCAACAGATGTCACATGCTAAGTGTTCTTTGTGGATGCTATGAGGGCGTGCTGTACCCTGCTTGCTTGACACCATTGCGTCATCATCAGACAGCATTGAAGACCCTAAGCAGCCCGGTATAATGCATGGCTTCTCATTAAATTGAAGCCTAATGGTGTAATCTTTTCTCTGCTTTTCCATGATGGAGGACCCTGCTCAGGTGCAAGCATGCAGAGCTGTAACACCTTTTGCTGGGAATTTTGCATGTTGTCAAAAGTCACACATTCTGCCTTGCTTGGTTTCTTTGACAAATCCTTGGCTTGTGTCATGTTTGCACATCCTACTTGGGCACTTCTCACCCGACACAGAATGTTGCATGTTGTCACAAGTCTTACATGCTGCCTGGCTTGGTTTCTCTACTAGACCCTGGGCTTGTACCATGTCTGCAAACTTTAGATTGGTAGCACTCTGCCGGAACAGACAGCACATAAATGTTCGCTATTGCTGTTTTCAGCAGATAACAGCATTCTCAACAATCCCTCCTTGTGGTGCAGAACAAGATGGGTACCAGCAAGGACTTTGAGATGAGCCCCTTTGAAGCAGCACGCAAGCTGCTGTCTATGGAGGCTCAGCATCTCAGCCTGGGCACTCAGTCTGACCTGGTCTTCCAAGACATGGACCTCGTCCCCCTCCTCATACAGGAGAACTACCTCAACCACCGCCCTGTTGTCGCCACCAATGACCAGATGCGGATGCAGGTGAGTCTTGGCCTCCACCATGTGCAGACACACATGTTTGGCTTGTACGTGTGTGCTTGCCATGTGGGTATGAAAGTGGCATGACCTTTACTGCACATACCTAGCTCGTCATGAGCTGGAAAGCGATTTTACTATTATCATCATCATTACTATTTTCATCATTACTGTTACTGTTACTATTACTATTACTATTACTATTACTATTACTATTCTGACCCTAACTCAGCCTGCTTGCCGCGTGGCTGTGACAGCTGTATGACCCTCACAGCATTGGATCTGCTGAGGGGTCACAATGGAGTGCCGATCTTTACTGGGCTGTACTGGCCCTGTACAGCTGATGTACCTTGAGCAGCACATCTCACCCTCAGTATGTGCGAGAAACAGATTTTTCAGGATCCTTTTCTCGCGCACAATGAGGGATGTCAGCAGACAGCAGAGCAAATCGCTCCAGCTTGCCACTGTTTGCTCTGTGTCCTGCCAAATGCAAGATGGTCAAAGTTGCAGCTCATTGCAAAGGCAGCCGTCACCTCCCGCTAAAGCACACACTCCACAGACAGGTGATGCAACACCTGTCATACAGCCTGATGAAAACAAAAGAAAACTTATGCTTTTCAGCAATCAGAACGGGGGCCTCCTAAGGCGGCAGCCTGGAGCTGAGGTCTGCAAGTCTGAACACCAGGGGTGTACTGGCAGGCACAGATACAGCCTGATGCTATAGCTGAACATGAGCTGCATGATGCAGATCATTGCCAAAGCAGCAGATGCCTTCTCGGCAGGGGACATAGTGAACAGGCGGGTGAGGCAGTTCCAGTCTTGGAGCCTGATGCCCTTTGCAGCTGTGGTGGGCAGCGTCTTCCCTGCAGCCTACATGAGAGGCAGCCGCGAGACCTTCGGCCTCTTCCCTGGTGAAATGAACTTCCCCAGGTACGCTGATACATGCCTTACATGGTTGTAACTCTGTGCCTGTGAATCTCTCTTGGTGAAATGCACTTCCCCAGGTACACTGATATGTGCCTTACATGGTTGTAACTCTGTGGCTGTGATTTTGCCTTGAATTGTAAGCCCCTCAGCCAGACAAGTAACATCTGACCAGCCTTACATTCTACAGGTTTTGCCTGGCCTATTCCATTGTAATCTCGCTCTGCATTAGAGATCTTTCCACCCCATGGATCAGTATAATTGAGATCATGGTGTGTTTCATCTGGAACAGCTGTGCCTGTACACTTTCCCTGATTGCAAGCAGACCTTGACACCTGATAAGCTGCTGGCCTCTTCCCTCAAATTCCCTTCTCTACCTGCCAGCTGAGACACACACCTCCCTCCCCCCCCCCCCCCCCCCCCCCCGGTACCCCGTGTTTTGAATGCTCTGGATTGGGCTGCAGGTTCACGGCATGGATGGGCAGCAACTCATCAACAGGAAAGCAGCGGCGTTTGCTGGGTGAGCTGCACACACGCATGCTCAGCAGTGGCAACATGCACAGCGACCGCACCTCCCTGCGCCTCTTCTACTTACCCACCCTGCGCCAGACCCTCACCGCCCCCCTGGCCCTCCAAGAGAAGGAGGGCATCGAGCCAGTGATTGAACAGATGCATGCTTACTGCATTGCCAGGGATGATCTGGATTACGTGCTGGATGTGACTAAGTGGAAGACTAAATCCTCTTGGGACCCCATGAAGGGGGTGCCTACCCAAGTCAAGTCTGCCTTCACCAGGTATGCCCATTTTGTTGCCTGACACAGTGTCATGCAAATGCCACGTGCATCCCTCAGACCAAGTTGCCAGACTGCCTCAGGAACGAGTACGTGGTCCTGAGCAGCATGTCAGATGTGGATAGATCTCTCCTCTGATACGCATCTGGTCGCATACACATCGTTTAAGGTTTGAGAGGCAAGAGCTGCCCATCAAGCAATCTTTGATAGCAAGTCGTACCCTGCTGACGCACATAGCTGTCATACGTGTGCACGTCTGCTCTACAGCTTTTGCCTGGTTTGTCTCACTGTAATCTTGCCCTGCATTAGAGATCTTTCCATGCCATGAGCTGCCCAATCAGTATAATTGAGATCCTGGTATGTTTCATCTGGAACAGCTATCTTGTTCAAGGGTCTGCCTTGGTGTGCCAGGGTCAAACCTTTGCCAAGTCAATGTCGGAGTGTCCTTGTTCTGCTGGTTATCGTTCTTTTGCTTTCCCTGCCTACTGTCTGAAAATGCTTCTCCCGCCTCTATTGCTATTTTGGTAAAGACATGTGTATAGCTGATGCATGACCATACATCCCGCACGTACCTAACTCATCGTGAGCTGGAAAGCATTATCGTTATTGTTGTTATTATTATTGTTATTGTTATTATTACATATGAGGTGCGACACTTTCTGAGGGGGACCCAGATGTGATGCAGGGAGTTTAACAAGAACCTGGTGAGGCCTCGCACCAACACAGAGGTGGCCGGATTCACAAAGAAGAAGAAGGGCAAGAAGGCTGCTGCTGCTGCAGATGAAAACATGAGTAAGCTTCACAGCAGCTCATGTGCGCATGCTTTGTGCTTTATGCAGCAGCAAGAATCCCACACTCAAATATGCTTAGATGCTTCCTGACCTATTGGTGGTGCCTGTTGAGCTGTTGCTCTGCTTCATCACACATGGTGTTGCAGCCTATGCAGCTTGGCAACTCCAGCAGAGTTTGTTCCACAGTCATCACATGCCACTGAGCATGCAATGATACTGCTTGCAGTGGTATGGCAGATCTTTACATTTAGCAATTGAGTTCCTGCACAGTCACATGTTGCTGTCATGCCATGGCATGCACACTTATCTAGGGGGGCGCATGTGTGTGTGTGTGTGTGTGTGTGTGTGTGTGTGTGTGTGTGTGATGTTGACAGGTCAACAGAAAGACAGATCAAAACAAGAGACAGATCAACATGAAAATGATTTCCCTTTATGTTGTTGAAGCACTGTTGCTGGTGACACTCAGCTCTTTTCAATCCCAAAACATCTATTTTGAGTCGGAAACGTCATTCCTACACTGGAAATTAAAACTCAGAAACCTCTGGGGACAGTAAAAACGCTTTTCTACTTTTAGGTGACCCACTGGATCCTGAAATGGAGCCAGACACTGCCCAGCAGGAGAGTCAGGAAGCAGCTGCAGACCAGGAAGAGGAAGAGGAGGAGGAGGGTGACCCAGCTGTTCTGGCCAAGAAACAGAAGCAGCTTGCAAAGAGAGGGGTCACATTTGAGGCTAAAGTTGATCCCAAGGTGTGTCCCTGATGTGTTGCTCTGAATGATCAATGCGCTATCATGTCGCCTCATTGTGTGCACAGGTGCTACTTTGAGTCACAGCACTCAACAGAGTCTCAGGCCTTACACATGTATAGCATGATCTGCGTAGTCACAATGTGGCCGAAGATCCAGAGCCCATCCAATGTATACAGAATCGTACTGTAGATAAATGTATCAACGGCACATCTTTGTAGCATGCTGCCTTATTCTCAACTCTCAGAGTTCCCTTGGTAGAACTCAGAGTCCTCAAATGCAGGCTAAAAAGAAGAGTGGTGGCAAAGCCAGTGGAGCCAGCACAGCCAAAGCTAGTGGGTCTAGCAGTGGTAGGGGGAGAGGTAGTGGGGGTCGGGCCAGTGGGGGGCGCGGTGCTGGGCGGGGCAGGGGCAAATGACACCTGTTGCGTGTTGCTGTTGAGTGTGTACATATTTGTGCACAGCTGAGCATGAGGCCTGGGCAGGACTTGTATCACATCTTGTTGTCTATCTTGTTGAATGAATCCACGATTGCCAGTTGTTTCTGGTTGTGTTGTTCAGTGGCATGTAAAGCACTATGAGCGCAGGCTGCTGTGCAGTGCCTTGCATTGCATAATGATGACAGTGTATGCCTCCAGACAGGTAGATATTTAGGGTTTAGGGTTTATTTTATATAGGGTTTAGGGTTTTATATATACCTAAATAAATATAGGTGTCGTGTCTGCATCAACACAATCGTTGTGTTCAGCACGAGTCTACCTGTCTGGAGGCCTACACTGTCGGCATTCTGCATTCTGCATTCTGCATCACGGCTGAACATATAAAAGACGTATGCTGGTACTGAGTCCTGCAAGGTCAAAAGGTGCACACATCGCCATTGTGTGGGCCAGCAAGACTGTCAGCCTAGACCTCTGATAGATCGCAGAACCATAGTAGTCAGGCAGGTGCTGTTACCGGTATGATCCATTCTCAGGGCTCAGGTATTGAGCAACAGGGGAGAAATGTACTGGTAGAGTCTGACACAAGGGCCCAAACCTGAGCAACGATGTCTTTATGATCAAGAATTTCAACCTTGTGCTCTTCTGTGCGATGAGCATTTGCACATCAGACTAGGGACACTGTACATTACTACACAGTCATGACACAATGCTTACAGATTTGCAATCTGTTTTGAAACATCTCCAATGTAGAGACACTGTATGAAAAACGTCAACTACTCACTTTTTGCATGAAATCGTCAGGTCAGCACCCAGCCTTGTAACACAGCAAACACAATAACACCATCACACTCTACTGACTTGTAACTGAGTCAAACGCACTACTTGCAAAACCAGCTCTTACGGCACAAGGCGTCTAGATCTATATCAATGCTGCGTGGAGGATGCTCATAACCTAGACGCTGCACTGCGACCACAGGTAAAACATCTTGACATCTGTGCTGTTGATACCATTGAAGTTGGAGGCACCAGAAAGGGCGTAGGCGCCCATGTTTGGGAACACCAGCCAGTCACCATTGCGAAGCTTTGGCAGGCTGTAATTGGTCAACACAGTATCCAGACCATCGCATGTGGGTCCGAACACTGTGGACTTGTAAAGCTGCTCTGAAGCAGTCTGTTGCTCTGTGGCAACTTCTGATTCGTTTTGGGACCAGGCGACAGTGATTGGCCTGGTTGTGAGTGTGGCATGGTCATACATCACACTGTTCATGGAGCCGTACAGGCCATCTGTGATCCAGTAGTCATAGCCCTGCTCCCCATCCAGCAGCTTCTGGGCTCTGATGCCAAAGACCATGCAGGCGAAGGTGCAGCATGCCTCTGCAAAGTAGCGACCTGGCTCAGCAATCACCTGCAGCACATCAGGATTCATCAGCTGTCAGCGCACAAGGCATTTCAGAAAGGCCAAAAAAAAAGTACGCTTTTCAGCAATCATAGCGGGAGCCTTGTTGTAAGGCAGCAGCCTGTGCGGGTGGACGCGGATCATGTGCAGGGAGCACTAAAGGCAGCAGCCCGAAGCTAAGGCATTTCAGCATGAAAAGGGGGTTGACTTGCTGTTTGGCCGGTTCAGTGGTGTCTGCTGTAGATACTTTGCAGCAAATCGCAGTGCCAGCCCTTCCACACCATACCCACCATGCCTGGCGAGTGACAGACATCATAAGGCAATGCTTATGATGTCTGTCACTCGTCAGACATCATGAGCATTGTCTGAGAGTATGCAAGGTTGACACTGTGAGCATTTGCACATTATCTGCAGCCACCAATGCTGGCTGAGCTGACAGGCATGTAGATCTCTCACCGTGATGCAGACAAGATCATGATAAGCAGCCTGTGGAGACTGCAATGGACATACGAAAGCATTGACGTGAGAGCTGTTTGCATGCTTGCTGCCTCCAACCATGAGAACAAGCATACCGGCCAAAGCCTAATGCAACATACACCAACAGCCACAGCCAACCAACATATGTACAGCATCACACAATCTAGATCCATGTATATGTTTGCTGGAATCTTGCCATGCAGGCCTGTCAGCTCACCTTGACAGCTGGGTCAGGGAAGTAAGTTGCTAGAGCGCTGTTGACTGCAAGGGGGACCTGCCCAAGCTGCACCTTGCCCTGAGCATCAAAGCAGCCGCCAGCAAAGCCGCCACCAATGTCAAGGATGCGCATGTGGAAACCCAGTTGTGTGGCTTGGTCAAACACCTGCAGGCAGACAGACTAGAGCATGAGCATGACAGGAACATGCGAATTGCTGAGATAGTGTAAGACATGAATGTGACTTGGTGTGTGTTGCAAGTTTTCCAAGCCTGCCTTGACAGTACAGACCAGCACCCCAGGCAGGGGGCGGCCACGGGAGGGCCAGGGGTAGAGGCATTAAATCCATCTATGGCCTGCCTGGGGTGGTAATAGGTTCAGATCAACAGCATGTTGTGCAGGCATTACCACCACAGGAGGTGCATTTGTACTGCACAGGCCTTTGACGAGCACCACCCAGCAAACAATTGGGCTCCTGATGTCTGTACAAATTGCTGCCTGGCCACAATTGTTGCAGACATCAAATGGGGCCCAATTGTTTGCAGGGTGGTGCTCATCAAAGGCCTGTGCAGCATGGAACTGCACCTCCTGTGGTGGCAATGCCTGCACAGCATTCAGGGCAGCACCACGACCACCACCACCACCGATGGAGTCAGGTGTTCATCTGTACATATTACCAGCCAAACCAGTGATAGACATAGGCGAAGACCAAACTCCATTGGTGGTGGTCGAGGTCATGGTGCTGCCCTGAATGCTGTGCAGGCATTGCCACCACAGGAGGTGCAATAACGTCCTCAAACAACAACAGTGCCAGCTCTGCTGATGCAAAGCGACAGCTTACACAATGCATGCACAGTCAAGGCTGTGCATACAGACACACTACGAAACAGGCCTAGTTGGTGAGCTGTACAGACAGGACAGCCAACACTACAAGAATCTGATCAAGGCAACATCAAGCAAGAAAGGCACATGGAGAAATAGCAGATGATAGGACCACGCGTGTCAATGTTGTCGTGCCTGCTCAGCCTTGTTATTGACAACGTGCAGGCATGGTGACAGTGACCACTCACTTGGTTGGCAGCATTGACAATACCATTGATGTGCAGGCATGGTAAAATTAATGACTCACCAAACATGCAGCAGTAATGACATGCTTGACAATGTGCAGGCATGGTAACACTAACAACTCACTTGGTTGGCAGCATGACCAATACCATTGATGTGCAGGCATGGTAACATGGATGACTCAGCACACGTGCAGCAGCAATGGCTTCGGGCACAGCAATCTATGCTCTTTTGCTATTCCTTTTTGTCATTCTTCATTTCATGGATTTTCGATTCTGGATTCTGCTTTTCATGATTGGCAATGTGCAGGCATGGTGACACTGACTTCTCACCAGACATGCAGCAGCAACGGCATGATTAACAATGTGCAGACATGGTAACCCTGACAGCTCACCAGCAGCAATAATAATGATAATACTAATGAAAATAATATTATGGATTTAGGGACAGAGATGACTCACCAAACGTGCAGCAGCAATGGCATCAGCAAAGGCCTGGGGGTTGGTGACAGTGCTGACTCACCAGCAGCAATAACAATAACAATAATAATGAGGAATAGTATTATGGGTTTTGGGTTTAGGGACAGTGATGACTCACCAAGCGTGCAGCCGCAATGGCATCAGCAAAGGCCTGGGGGTTGGTGGCCCCACTGCCCACATGGAAGGCCACCCCCACCACCTCAATGTTGAGCTGCTGGGCAGTGGCCAGCAGGGCGCCACAGTCCTCCATCAGGGCGCCGTACTTGTTGCCCAACTGACAGCGAGCCTGCATCACAGCAGATACTAGTTGGGAAGAAGAGGTATGACAGCAGACACTGGTCAGGAAGAAGATGAACAGCAGAGACTGGTCAGAAAGATCACATAACTACAGAACGAGTGCACCGGCAAGCAGTAGTGATTGATGCAGACAGGCATGGCCATTCAGCAAAGAATGATGTGCTGCTGCATTCATCCCAGCTCATGAGGAGACTATGAACAGTGCATGCAGCATGTGAGGTTGATCTTGAAGGCCTCACTGCCAGACAACAGCCGTGAACAGCTCTCAAGCGCAGTACAGCCATCAAAGGAAGGCACCAAAGATAACAACAAACACAGTCAGGGGATGAAGCTGGTATGATTTCCAACAAAAATTTCCCTGATGTCAGTATAATGCTGCCATAGTTTTCAACACAAGTTTTGCTGATGTCTGTATGTTGTGGTGCCAACTGCTTGGATTTTGATGATGAAGACACGCACACACGAACACACATAGACACGCACACACACCTGTGGATCATCAGCGCGGATGCGCAGCAGGGCCTCAGTGGAGGGGTGCCACCGAGCAAGCTTATGCAGCTCGCTCTCCGTGTCAAAGGTGGTCAACTGCAGCCCCTTGGCTGCAGCAAACCTGATGTCACACGGCCTCTTGCATGCGTTGGCGAACACAATGCGGTCTGCAGGCACACCAAGACCCAGTACGGTGTCTGCCTCCCATTCTGAAGCGCAGTCGAAACCGGCACCCAGGGCTGCTAGTAGAGATACCATGGCAGGGTCTGTGTTGCACTTGACTGCGTAGAAGGGGTGCACACGGGGCATGAGGTGGACCCAGGCTTCGTACAGACGCACGACTGCCCCTAGGTCCAGCACGTACAGGGGGTCTTCTAGGCTCTGCTCTTGCACCACCTGAGGAGTACAACAAAGAGCTGAATGCTGCTGAGAGACTGTTGGCATATAGTGGGGAGTTGCACCTGTGCTACAGGCACTGCGTGGGTGCTGCATGGAGCAATTTGTGATGGACTGCACTGTACGCATTGCAAGCTGGCACTGAACTGTGGCTGTTTGTAAACATCACATTGCTTGCAACATGCCATTGACCATCAACCATGGCAAGCCAGCATTCAAGCTGACAGTTTGTACCAATCAAGCACACTGCAATACCAAAGACCAGCACAGTCTGCTGCCACGCAGTAGACAGGAAAATGCATCCAGTCAAGTGAAGATTGTGGTGCACTGCACACATCATGACAAGCACAAAACCACAGCATGAGTACTTAGCAAAGAGACATCGTCCGCACCTTCTTGATGAACGCATCATAGGCAGCGTCATTGCCAGTCTCAACCATGGTAGCATTATAGCACTCAAGAACCTTGAGCACAGACACACGCTGGCTGTCCACTGGTTTTGGTGCCAGCACAGGCATTGGTAGGGCAGCAGCTGCTTCCTTGCTGGCTGGGCTCCTTGCATCATCACCAGCTGAGGCAGCCGCTGATGATGCAGTGTCAATGCTGCTGAACCTGTCTGAGTCTGAGACGCCACTGAAGGACATGAGGCTGGCTGGTCGCTCAAGCACAGTCATTGGACTAACAGGCTCTGCCTCTGCGTGCTGCTTTGCATCTCTGGCCAGGCTGTAGAAAGCTGTGCGGCCGCCGCAGGTGAACCTCTGGCTGACCTGTGCATGACAGGTGTACCTGTCTGGGGTCTGGACAGACTCACCCCACATGCAGCAGGGGAGGTTGGTGTCCACTGTCAGTGCGACTGTCATCTTGCCAGGGTTGAAGATGTTCACAACTGACGCCACCAGGCTGTTGATGTCCAGGCTGCTAGTGGCGTAGTTGGAAATTTCAAAGCTAGCATAGCTGAAGCCATCCTCTGGCGTGATGTGGATGGTGCTGAAACCAGCTCCTTCCATGCTGTTCATGCTATACCCACATGGCTCAAAGACGTAGTCATCAATCAGGGCATTGGGCACTAGGCTCTGAATGCCGCTGGAGGTGCTCGTGTGCTGTGCTGAGACAAAGGAGTCATTCCTGAAAAATTGGAGAGCTCTCTCAGGGCATAGCTCAGTCATGCAGACCTCCAGGGAGTAGACTGCCGGTGCAGCCTGTGGTTTGGGAATGGTGTGGTCTGCGTCTGCTACGTAGACGTGCCACTGGAGGCCATTGGTGGCATCACCAAGAACATAAGCATCGCCTCCATGACCCAGTTCGCAAAAGTGTTGCTTCAGATATGCAACCTCTTGGTCAAAGCACTGGTATACCTCAGGCTGCAAGCATACATGCAAGGCTGTCAAGAAAGCAGCAGTAAGAATGCCAGCAGCTTTGAGGTGTTAGCAGACAGGCAGATGTAGCCATAACTAAGCTTAGGATTCCACCATGACACTGCAAGAAAAGCATGAGCAAACAGAGATTTGCATATACACATCAAAGTTGTTGAAAAACATCGATATCACATAGCAAAACATTGACATCGCGTTGCAAAGTCCAGCCAGGCAATGCGATACCTGGTGGTGTGGGTACAAGAAGGAAGCACGGGAGTACTTGCAACGCTTGGGGCTGCAGCCAGTGCTTGCAGCTAGTTGCAGCAGCAAAGGAATGGCATGCAGTATCTTGGTGGTACCACAGGTCTTCAGCACCATCTTGTGAGGGAAAACAAACAAGCTGGACTCGGATAGCACATATGCATCGAACTGGTCGTTGTGGCGGTCTGAAACGATGCAGCAGCCTGCATGCTCTAGCAGCTGGTCTAGCTGGCTGCGATTGAGGCTGCGTAGACCGCTGCCGGTTGTTGGAAAAAAGTCAACTTCCAAACGCTTTTCTGAACCTTCAAAAACTGGTGTCGGCCAACTGTCGGCCACCGGCGAAGTCATCAGTGTTGTGTACGGCGGCTGAATAAGCTGGTTTGCTAATGAAAATGTCAAGTAAGGCTGTTAGCTGGGCTCCTTGCAACACTGCGAACAACATACATGCCGTTGGCATTGTTCCGAGATCACAAGAGCAACGGCGCTGAAAGACGACTTCAAGGTAGAACACTCACGTCTCCGTATGCACTTTCTTTGTACTTTGAAACCCCTCCCCAAGGGCGAATCTCAGGAATAGCTAGAGGAAGGGCACGCTCGTATTGCCGGCTACACTGCTTGCGGCAGCAACTGACACCACGACTAGATCTGCGATTACTGGGTTTATCACCACCTTTGGGTTCCATTGACTTTTGGCAAGAGGTTGGCCCGATGGCAATTCGTGGTGACAGACGGCAGAGAAACCGGAAGGAATGAGCTGCCGCAGCAGCAGGAGGCAACTAGTTTGAGGCTGCCTGATATCCGTGGAGGCTGTATTACACTGGAGGCTGCCTGTCGCAACAAAGATTTCCTCCAGGGTTCGCCAGTTTAAATTGCGATTCACGATTTACCCTGTTGGAAGCTTGGCGTCATCCATTTTAGTTCAAAACCGCCCTGCCCTGCACAGCACACAGCACGCAGAGCATGTCACGCAGCTTGAAGAGCAAATCACCGAGCACGGCACCGTCTGGCCGGGCTCGTGTGCGAACTTTCCTCACTTCATCATGTCGTATTTTTTGTTCGCTGAGAGCGAGCTGGCTAAGACCTTTCAGGGCCCTCACGGACCTGACATCTTGGTGGGAGACGACACCAGAATCGGCCGAAGCGTGACTGGACGTGACTCCTGCAAGTTGCCTACCAAGTGGGCACAAGTCAGTGGAAACCATTGCAAGATCTTCTACACCAGCTTGAAGGTATGCTTGATGCTGTCAAAGACAGGCACAGTAGACCCTAAACGTGTGATCTTGTCAAAAAGACGTCAATATCCCCATGCTGGCATTTGCAGGAGCCAGCAGGCTACTGGATTGAAGATACAAGCACCAATGGCACACTCGTCAACAATGAAAGGGTTGCCAAGCTTTGCTCTGTTCCTTTGGCTGAAGGTGACAGGGTGCAGCTGAGCTGGAATGCCAACGGCAATCCAGCTGCAACTTTAGAGTAAGTTCAACTGAGCTCCCATGACATTTGCCTTGGTGGAACGCAACTCACACCAGAAGGACTCAGAAAAAGTCAGTGACCAAATCGCTGAACTGCTGTGATATGATCACTGCTCATATCTCTGTAATCCTTGTCACTGCTGGCAAATGAATCTGCTGTGTGTCTGCTGTGCACCAGGTATGTCTTCAGAAAGCAGGAGGCAGGTGTTGACGGCCTGGGCAAGCGCTGCAGATCTTCCAGTGTTCCAGATGACAGTCCAAGCGGCAAGCGCACACGAGCAGGTGGTGATGATGATGCCCTGCTGAAGTCAGTGGCCCAGCTTGAACATTCAAATCAGGTATGCTTTGTCAAGCACTGCTGTGCAACAACTGTGGTCATGCCTGTGTTTCGTCTTGACAGCTGGCATCCCTTTCAATGTGCTTTGATCATTTTGCGGCTTGCACATCATGTCATATCTGACCCTGGCAGCAGGGGATGAAAACCCTGTCTTCATAGGCTTGACATCCATGTATCTGCAGTCATTACAACAGCAATTGTATCATGAATGTTCCAGTGCTGCTGGTGTCATTTGACAAGCTTTGCCCTGCTGATGAGTATAAACGCCACCGGCAGGATCTACGTCAGAGGCTAGATGTGGAGCGTAACCAGAAGGAGCAGTATGCGCGTCAACTGACTGCTGTCAAGGAGGAGGTCACAGCAGCCCAACACTCAGCTCAAGAGGAAGCCACTATTGCTCAACAACAGGTTCACGTTTCCAGCATCACCCAGCTTCATCACTGTAGCTGGCAAACATTTCTGATGCATGGCTGCAGCACAGCACTTGTGCACCAAAAATAAAGCTGTTTTGGCCTGACACAGTGAGCATGTTTGTTCCAAAGCAGCATGCCCCAGTGTATAGTGTTGTGCTTGATGGCATCATTGCCCTTGGACCATCACCTGGCACACAGCACGATTGTCGTGCCAGGTGGGAAAGCATAGCTTCCACCCATGCAGTTGACTGCGAGTGTGGGTTTCGATGAAGACCAGATTAAATGTACTTGACATTGCAGGCTCAGGCTAAAGCTTACAAGGATGCAGAAGCTGCCAAGGCAGCCATCCAGGCAGCTCAGGAGCAGGCGACTGGTAATGAAGCCAGAGCTGTGGAAGCTGAGGAGAAACTGGCAGCTGAGGTTGCCGCTCACAGTGATGCTGACGCCAAGTTTGTAGATCTGGAGGTATGCACTGCAACTTGATTTGACAGTGACTGCTTGTTTTGTGTCAACACAGTGTGTTGTGAGCTTTGTTATGTCACAGTCGGTGATGCGCAATATGGCAATGTCATTGGCCAAGGACATGCAGGCAGTGCGCAACCTGCTTCCGCTTCCTCTTGACCCCAAACTTTCTTGGCACTGTACTTGTTCATGTGGGTGATGTCTATTTGACAGGTTTTGCTGCAAGATGTTGGTCATTTTGCAAGCTATACCTTTCATTACTTCAGCACCCAAAGAGCAGGTGGCACCAGAAGAGCAGATGGTCACAGCTCCGTATGTGTCAGACAGCATCCTTTTTTCAGGACACACTTGGTCCGTATGCACAGCAGCTGATGTGGATCTACTTGCAGGAAAAGCACACATCGCTCCAGCAGCAAGAGGCCAAGCTGTCTGCAGAGGTGACAGCTCTGCATGAGGAGGTAGCCTCCTTGAAGACACGTGCAGTCAATGCTGAGCAGCATGCCACTGAGCTTGAGCAGCAGCTGGCCTCTGAGGCCGAGACTGGCAAAGCCACCTTGGAAGCCCTAGAGAAGCAATCAGAAACCCTTCAGGTATGTGTAAGATCGCCGCCACCTGGGCATGCTCAGATGCACTCAGCACAAAAGTGTGACCAGGGTGGGAAAGCTGCGCAAAAGTGCTATGCTTGAGCATGTACGCACAGACTGTTTGTGCAGCAGTGTGTCCTTGCTATTGTGAAGCAGTCACTTTGTAGCTTTGTGCCCTGTCACATTGAATACATGTGCATCAGGACATTTTTGCATAGACACCCAGCAGTTTGTCTGGTTGTGACAGCAGCCATCGGATGCCCAACACATGCAAGCTTCGCAAGCTCAACTGGGCAGGCTTTGTTCATTTGATACACAATGACACTCAAACAATACGATGCCATCAGGGCGTTGTTTCTACACTGCAAGCCTGATTCAGTGAACCTGTGCAGCAGTTGACTTTGACATGCAGACATAAATTTTTGTGTCACCTCTGTGCTTTGGCATGACATTCATGCAATGAACCAGTGACGCTGCAAATCAAGGCAGTGTGCTCTTGCATATATGCTTTGTTTGGGCCAGTTTGACAACGTCTTCAGCTAGATCATGCTGCTGCAGGCTGAGACAGAGGCGGCTGCAGCTGCAAAGGAAGCAGCTGAGCAAGCAGTCAAAGCAGCTGCAGAGTCCAGATCATCTGAAGAAGAGCAGAAGGCAGCACGCCAAGCAGCAGACGCCCAGCTGGCCACCACACAGGCTCAGCTGGAGGATGCACAGCGTGCACAGCAGCGTGCCATTGAACAGCAGCATAATGCGGAAGAGGTTCTGTCAGTCAAGCTGGCACTGCTGCAAAGCATGGCACAGCGCTTTGCACAAGCAGGTGAAGCCAAGCGCAAGGTGGCAGAACTGCAAGTCAAGGCCCAGGAGCGAATTGCTCAGGCTGATGAGAACATGCGTGCACTTGGCCAGCAGCTGATGTACGCAGCAGCTGGTAAGCTGCAGAGCAACTCAGGCAGCAAGACAGCCTTCCAGGGGGAGACATCTGTTGGGGCTCCCACCCATAGCGGGGGTGGGGCTGGGGGTCATGAGGGCACTGAGAGGCCTGACAATGAAACTGCAGTCCAGCAGGCTCGTGAAGCACCTGATGACACTGCAGCTCAGCCTCAGGACTCACCCACTCTACAGCTGCAGCTCAATCGAGCCAGTACTCAGCGCACAGTCCAGGCTGATCAGCCAGTCATTGAGGACACTCAAGAGATTGAACCTGAGGCACCAGCAGTGCACACAGAAGAGCAAGAAGATGTGATGGCTGCTCATGAAGATGAGGACAAGTCAGTTGCTGCCCACGAAGTAGAAGCTGGTGCGGCAGCCACCCCTCAGGAAGAAGCACAGTCCAGTTCATCAGCTGCCACATCAGCATCCACCAGTCCCAGCATGCAAAGCAGCAGCCAAGGGCCTGACGGAGATGAGAATGTGAACAACAACAGCATGGACGTGGATGGAACCAACAGTCAGGAGGTTGTGCAGAAGCCAGACAGGGCATCAGCTGCCAGCAAGATACAGTCTGTTGGACACCAAGCAGAGGGCAATGCCACTGTGCCCAACAATAGTGCCTCCCTTGCATTGCGTCTGCCTGAGACTGCGTTTTATGGGCAGAGCATGGCAAACAACACCTTTGATGAATT
>JAABUK010002761.1_pt1 | contig 30930 bp, 43 predicted proteins | sample 5559141 | NCBI WGS metagenome assembly JAABUK01 (sample SAMN10711869, study PRJNA513367) | rock metagenome | isolation source: Antarctica rocks | place: Antarctica: Victoria Land, Pudding Butte nord | collected 2016-01-03
CAGGGCATTCCCAGCTGATGTGCTCCTGGTGGAAGAACTCATGCAGGCACGACTCAAGGCTGGCATCTCCACTCGCCCTGCCCTCCCTCTCTGCACAAACATCATAGCTTGCTTTTTCTCATGACAGGCTAATTGCATGCAGACAGAGCTGCGCTCTTTTATCAATGCTTATACAAGGACTGGCCGTGGTGATAGGTAAAATAATTTGTTCCTGCCAGTGAGTCAGTATTGGAGCCCGTACGCACACTTGGGCATGTACACACCAGCAATAAACTGCAGAAGACTCCACATACACACACACACACACACCATTAGACTCTAGTTTTTTGCTGCTTGGCAGCAGTGGTGGCCATGTAAGCAGATGCAGATGAATGACACTGGCAGCAGAACACACAGTGATGCAAAATTACTGTTTGCTGTGACGCTAAAGAGCAAACGCAATGACAGTGACCAAAACTGAAGCACACCAAATCTAACAAAGACCAGCGATTTTACCTGCGACATCAGGTTCCTCTGCAGCTCCATAGTCACACACCACCACTGCAGAAGACCCCTCAGTTGTACTCTCCTCAAACAGGCTGCCAATATTGGCACAGGTGTCGTCATCTGCATCATCCTGCAGTATCAACGCTCAGTCTCAAGAGCCATTCATCCCGGGCATGGATCAGTCTAGGCAATGCTGTTTGCAGCAAAGTAGGGGTAGCACAGCCGCAGCCCAAATCGAAAATAGAAGGAGGTCAGCAATCTGGTGGATGTTGAGAATGGCACTGGCAAATGCAGCATGTACCAGAAGTTAATGAAACACCAGTAGTCCGTGTATGCCAAGCAGCTCTGAGAAACTGCAAATGTAGCCTTCAGCGTTTATAAGAAACAGCTTGAAGAGTGAACATTGTTCTGCTGCTGAAAGTGTTGCTGCTGCTGCAGTATTGTAGCCGTGAGATGAGGTGCGCCACTGCTGTCTTTTGTGTTATGATGCTGCATGGATGCCTTGCAATAGAGCTGAACAAAACAGGTCTATCGGAAGGCATCAGTACAGCATCACAACAGCCAAGAGAGCAGTGACGCATCTCATCTCAAGGCTACAATACCCCAAACAGGCATATGCTGCAAGACACTGCAGAAATATGGCAAAATACCAGCAGTGATACAATCATATGCCAAGAGTAAAACACAGCAGCAGCAGCAGCAGCAGCAATGTCTTCAACAGTAGAGACTGTACTCACCGCGCTGCCTCCTGCTACCAGTGTCCATGAATTTCCCCAATTTGCTTTGACTGTTCCCAAAATTAAACATCAGCTTGGGCATGAACTCAAAATTCCGTACCGACACGGCCTGAAAGTAGGCTGAAGTATATTCCATGACAATTCTTCTATGAGACCTTGCAGAGAACAAAGGTGTGATGATTCGTTGCGGATTGACCAACCTGGGGGATGTCACTCAGAGTTGTGGCCACAGCATCCCCCATGAAACCCTCCAACAATGGCTTGGCCATCTCACCACTCCTCTCCTCCTTTTCTGCATCACTGGCATCTAGCACCACCTCCCCTGGCTCATCCCCATCAATGGCCTGATCAGCATCCTCGTACAGACTGTAGTCCTCTTCCTCTCCATCCTGCCCATGGGCGCTAAATGGAGACAGAGGAGGGGCGCCTCGAGGCGACATCTCAGCATGACAGGTGGCAAATGCTGCCTTGAACAGCCCTGCCAGGTCATCCTTGATGTCATGCTTTGGCATGTGCGGCAGCTGTGGCAGATGCTCCAGCTCATGCAGCACATCATGTGTCTCAGCAGGCTCAGCAGGCTCAGTGTGAGGCTCATCTTGATTGTCAGCAGCTGTCTGCTCTTGCTGATCCTGCTTGTCAAGATTTTTGAGCTGATCAGCCATTTGTGCTGAAGCAACCTCTGTTCCAGATTGAGTAGCATCTTCTTCTTCGACAGCTGGAACGTCAGCTGACTCAGCATGTTTGGCAATCTGAGGCTGTGCGTTGTCATCGGCCTCTGCATCATGGCCTTGGGCATCCATAGCAGCCTGGGTAGGGTCTGCATCTGGTGCAGGAGCAGCACTGGTTCTGGTAGGCTGTGCTGCAGACTGTGCAGAAGAGGTACAGAGCTCTGACGCTGGCTCTGAGGTGGATGAAGCTGGCTGAAAGGCAGCTGCTGTTTCATTTCCCTTTGGCTGTTTCTTGCGTTCCAGCTTGATTACTTTCCTTTCCTGCAGAGAACAAGATAGCATCACATTGTGTGCATACCAGACATTGCTCCAAATCGTGCTGTCAGCACGCTGCGTCAAAATTTGGCAACATCAGCAGTACATTCAGGCACAAATACCATACGTCACGACCAGCATGGTGTTAACTCGTCTGGTGAAACACCAGTACTGCCCGAATACAGAGCTGCAGATGTCACCTACCTCTTTCAGCAGCTTCTTCCTCTGCTTGGGAGACAGCTTCTTGTCTGAGGGCTGCGTTTCAGTGCGCACAGCATGTGATGCGGATTCTGAGGCATCTTCAGCCCTCATGCTCTTTCCCTTCCTCTTGCTCCTCCTGCAAAAGCAAGCAAAAGACAGAAATGACGCACACTTGCTTTTGGCTTTTCATGTACGACACCAAGTCGCTTGAACTCAGTTTGTTTCACTGCATAGCGTAATTATACACAGGCGGGCAAGTTTCTCTGGATACTCAAGAATGCTGAAGTGATTTTGATTCTGGGAAACTAAAAATCAAAGGAGTCTATAAACAAATAGAATCAAGCCAAAAGCTTCCAGATCCAGGCCTGCCGTACTATTACACAGTCAAAACCAGCCTGCATCATTGATGGTGGATGCATTATGAAGAATGAGGAAAAGCTTGCAAATGCCATCAGCTAACAGCTCAATTGAGCACAGGCTACGGGCAGTACACCCTGCGCAGGCATTTGGGCAAACAGTCACGCATCTCTATTCAGACTAAAAAACGAACAAGAAACGATAAGCCACTCTAAGGCTGAACTCGCAAAACATGATGCTGGCTCTGGAAGGATGTTCATTTCAGCTTTGTGCTTGCCAACACAACCTGCTTAAGCTGCTTGCACAAATGCATCACAACCCTATTTGCTAGTGCGAAAAATGGGGAGTATGAGGCGTCACTCCAGGACTTAAGAGTGTGCACCTGTCTGGCTCAGAGGTGTGCAGGTTGGCAAGACTGGCAGAGGGTATGGGCAGGGACAGGTCCATGAAGGGTTCCAGTGTCACACTCGTGTAGTCACATGAGCCACAAGCCACTCTGGAAGAAAGCTGACCCCCAAACACCTCAGAGAGGAACCCCTGAGGCGCTGCTGGGGGGCTCTCTTTGCCATGGGCCTCCACATCATCCACTTCATCCTGAGACACATTGCCAGGTCAGCTTTCAGGTGCTGATGATGTACAGCAACCAGCGTGCTACAGCACTTGTGCCTGTGGCAGCAATTGCTGAACAAGCAGCATGATAGCACATCATCATGATACCACAGCTCTCACCAGAAAAGCTGATGCCAGCATGCATAAATTGAAAGTGTGAACCCTCAGCAACAGTAGCAAGCTGAGAAAATACTTGTACTTAACAATGCACAGAATGACAATACACCAAATGATGATAGCCAATAAAAGAAAGCTATTGCAGGCAGTACCTGCTGAGCAGAACTGTGCTTGAGCTTGGCAGCTATGGGCTTGGCCTCTTCTGTCTGCAGACCATCCAGAAGTACACGCAGCAGCTCATGGCTGTCCTGCTGCTGAAAGCCCTGCATGCAAGCCATACAATGGACGATGTTGAGTAAGCCTCAACCCCACAGTCACATGCAAGCATTCATCTAGCGTCGTGAAGATCTGTCAAATACAAGCTGCATGTGTTCAGGTAACATGCTTTGCCTGTTCAAACAGATAAGACGTGGCTGCTGCCCATTGCAGGCATGAGCCTGCCAAGCCAGGACATAAGTATGCTTAGATGACACAATCTGACAATGGGTACCTTGAAATGTGGTGCAACTTTGCAGACTGCTGACAACAGCCTTTGTGGGGCGTACGCCCCCTTCTGCTTCTGCTTCTTGGCTTTACTGGGCTTATCGCCAGATGCTGGATCATCTGTGTGTGATGAGTCAGCGTCTGCACAAGCACAATGCCTGCTAATCATGCGTGAGGCTGACAGGAAGCTGGTGCCAGGCTGCATTGAGGACCAGTAGCAGCATGCAGATTCATGGCTGTTAAGTGCGCTGAAGGTCTTTCAAGACCTTGCAGTACTTTGCAGCAGTCCAGATGCATGCGTCAGTTTAAGCTGAGCCACTTTTTGGGAGCTTGAGCGTACCTGATTGCACTTGATCAAACACTTCCTGTAGTGCACCCCCCAAGGGTCCCTGATGCAGCCTTGCATTTGGCTGAGAGAAGAACTGTTGCAAAGGAGGACTCGCAACCAAGACCTGTAAGACAGCAGGTCAGTCTGCAACATTACCAGCCTACAAGGAGATTATAAGTCTTGAGATGCTCAACAAGCCATATAGCACATGAAAAGGCATAGTGTGCGTACCTGAAGAACGGAATTAAAGAAGCATGTATTGCCAAGATTTGTGAAACCAATTATTTTTGCAGCAGCAAGCCCTTGTGACGTGGGTGGTTGTGAAAGAGTGGCTGACTCGGCTGCAGTATTTTTGCCTGCCTTCTTGTCATGCTTGGATGGGAACGCAGTAGAGGCTTTCTCAGCTGTCTTGCCACGCTTGACAGAGGAGGCCTTGTTAGGCTTTTTTTTGGCCTTGGCCATGTCAGTGCATTGTCCTGGCAGTCGACCTGCATGATGAAGCGCAACGTCATGACTGGGAAGTGCCGGCGTCTCCTAGTTCAACGATCAAGCACGTGCGCTGAGCAATAAACCGCTAACGTGCTAACATGCTTGCACCTCAGCACGTGCTTCGTGCCAATATCTTAGGCGCTTTAAAGCAGCATACCTTGGAGAACTCAAAGAAAAACACAAAAGGCCTGTTTGAGTGCAAAGGTATGGCGTGAGCGCTGCGACGTGGCGTCGAGACCGTTGCTGACTTTCCGTGTTGCTACTTGACGCCAACACTGACAGGTACTTTCAAATTGCGCTTCTGCTTGTAAAATGTGCGTCTTTAAAGTTCATTGAGATAGCACCGACGCCCGCCGGCGACAAAACATGTGCAGCAAGCGCAAGCCAGTGAAGAATGCAACATGGGAGAGGCATGTGACTGTACAGTCTGTGCTTGTGTCACGAACCAAGTTTCTTCTTCGAAGGAAGAAGTTGGACCAAAAGACCACGGAGTTTGACTTTTTGGAGTCAGGCTGTGTTTGCCCTTGGCCGCGACGCATCTATCGTGCGTGTGTGTTAGCTGGACATGTTGGCACATAGCGGCATGCGGCAATTGCATGCGATGTTGTGAGCAGCAGCCAGAGCTTGGCGAGCATAGTGTTGCAAGTTTTGAGCTTGCACTGAGTTCAGCAAAGCACAAGTGGCATAACGACTGAGTGAACGGCTGCCGTGCAGTCGTAATTCATCTATACTCACAATGGCTGAAAACACGGTCAAAGGTGTTCCGGAAGATAGCTCATCGACAGCTTCGCAAGCAGTGGCAAAACCTGCTGTTCTGCCTGATCCAGCTTACGAGTTCAGCGCTCCCCGCTTTTATGACTTCGCGACCAACAGCCAAGACCTGCCAAGCTCGGAACGGGCAGATGCATGGTTTGATACAGCAGGCACAGCCAGTAAGCCTGCGTTTGGCTGCAATACTGCACTTGCCATGGTCTTTGGGCTTACTCTCACCTTGCGCCATTTCAATGCAGCTGAGTCCCAGGTTCCTGCAAAGCAAGCAGCGCAAGGCCAAACTGCTGTTGAAGCTGCGCTGGTAGAGACATCAGAGCTTGTTGACATGGTCAGTGCCACCAACACCTTCAGCCTTTAAGTCTGTATTTGGCATGTGCAAGCTTGCTGTGTGTTGTAGGATACAGACAACCAGGAAAATCAGCCTGAGGACAACGCAGCTGTGCAGAAGCCACCGAGCAACATTGTGACTTCGTGGGGTCCTGTGAAGACCAGCAAGCGCAAGCAGCCTGAGGCAACTGGTGAGAGGCACTATTTATGACCCCTGGGATGCATGCATACGCTCAAAGCGTCAAGCGTGCATTTGCGCACCAATTTGAGTTGTCCAGTATGACAAGGACTGTTGAGTATATCTGAGCGTCAATGTTTGTGACATACACAGATGACAAAACGTTGTGATGGTTTGACAACAAGCCTGAATTTGTTTGCAAAACAAGTTTGCACAGCAAAGCTGACTTGTTTCCACATCAACACGTACTGTATCTTAAATGCTGACTGTTGAGCTCATTGACGTGCGCTATCTGAAGCACAGGTGGCACGCAATGCAAACACGGTGCGCACAGCACTGATACTGACGGAGGGGGAGCCTCCGAGAAAGCAGGGGGCACAAGACCAGCCAAAGCTGCCAGAATAGAAGTCAAGCCAGCGCCAAAACCCAAGGGTCCTACATGTGCACAAAGGTATGTCACCATTCAGCATAGCTTGCTTGCATCCTGGTAATGACTCTTGACAGAGAACGCATGTCACTGAAATCATGCCATGTCAACATGGCAGATGATGTTCTTGTACAGGGTGGCTGCTACTGATAAGTGCATTGGCACGCATGTCCCTGCTCTGCTGGTACTGTGACCCTGAAGCTTTGCTGTCATGCAGTCCTAGGCTGATGAGCACCTTGCGCCCCCGAGCAGGAAGTCAGGCTAAAAGCACTGAGGACCTGCAACTGGAGAAGGTCAGATGCACAAATTGTGTCCACACCTGCTGGTCGCCTGCTTTGCTGCATCTGCGCATGACTATTGTGTGCATATGCCAGCAGAGTCCTGCATCTGTGTCTCTCATTTGCCAGCAAGCATCATTAAATCAAAAGTTGATTGCCACAGAGCATTCAGCAGCATGATTTTGGCACTGCACTTCTTGTGAGGACAAGATACAAGGCTTCTGCTTTGTTCACGGTTGCACCAATTTCACAGCTCTTGCTCAGGCTCAGAAAGAAGCAGAAGAGGCCGCAGCTCAGGCAGCTGCCACTGAAGAAAGCAGGCAGAAAGCGGTGGGCATGGGCAAGCCCATCTTTGCACGCAGCCTCAAACCCCTAACTGAGCCCAAAGATGTGGAGTTCCACACAGCAAAGCGACAGCGCATGCAGGGTGATGCACAGGCAGACAAGGTACACATGACCAAACTTCAGCACTGTTGTCTGCAGAGGAAAATGCATGTGCAGAAACGTACTATTCTACCCCAAAGAGTGGCATGGGACTCTTAAGAGTCCTCCAGCTGACCGCAATCAGCAATGCATGCATACCTGAGTAATCAGCAAGGAAAGGCACAGCAGACTTGATGGCAGATTCTGACAGTCCTCTGCTTCACGCATGGCTGCTTCTGTCCACATGCACATGCGCTGCCCAGCTCTGGGCTGGACAAGATGCATTTTTTGCTGTGTGATTTGGGCTGTTGTTGTTATGACTTTTGCTCACTAATGCAACAGGGGTCACAGAGACCGGCTGAGTGGAAGTCAATGGCTCAGCAGGTAGCTGGCTTCCCACTCAGATCAGAAGGCAAGCCTGCCAACAGCAACCCCACACAGCAGCAGCCAATCAGACCTTCTAGTCCCCAAGTATGATTCACTCAGTGTTGACACCACCAGTTGTCACTTTGCGTTGCTGGCTGTCATGTGTGTTTGTGCTTGACCGCTCCTGACATGCTTGTCGACCATGCTGGACATTGTGTGCCACTCAGCCAGCGTGATCAATGCTGACAACCTAGATGCTGGCAGCAACAATCATAACACAGTCTGTCTCACCCACAGGGACATACACTTTGCCTATGCGTTAGCCCATTGGAGACCATACATCACATGTTTTGCACTGTTTTGTTCAAGATGCCAAGCAGCGTTCTTTCATCTTGAGTCACATGCCAGCTGTTCTACTGAAGGATTGGGTTTGACACAGCTGGTTTGCTGCAGGCTCCTCACTTTGCGACAGATGGGCGGGTGAGGGCTGTCCACTGCAAGTCACGTGATGAGCTAGAGGCTGAGCAGATGGCCAACATGCCACACTTTAAAGCCCGAGCCGTCAAGTATGCATCTCTAGTTGTAGTCTGCCTTGGTTGCAGATTGCACTGCTTGCCTGATGTGCACTCCTATACATAGCAAGCACAACTTGAAGCTGTGCTTCCAGGTCCACATTGTCATGATGTCTTGGCTAGCTGAATCACTGTGGCCTGCTTTTGGGTGGTGTTCTATCTTGCTGAAATGGCGTCCTGCATGCCCGACTTGCCTGTGCAAATCATAGCAAAGCAGTTTCTGATTGCTCTGTGACTTTTGAGTGTTGCCCTTTTTGCAACGTGCGCTTGCCACAGATGCAGTGCTGCTCAAAGCTGACATTGTCATGTGTCAATCTGGTGCAGTGCTGATGTGCTGCTTGGGGTGGGGCAGATGAGTTTGCCAAGGGCAGAGGCGCGCACTCTGACAGAGGCCCACTCCCCTCACCTTGCCACCAAGCACAGGGCTGCGCACCACAAGGTCCCTGAGCCCTCTCAGCCAGACCAGGCCTTCAAGGCTCAGCCCCTCAACAAAAAGATCTTTGAAGGCCCGGTACGCAATGACAGAGTTCTGACTTGTAACAAGTGAATGTGTGCCAGTACTGGACCATCAAAAGCTTGCCCGCAAGGTTCATGAACCTCTTTACTATGCAGCGCAAGCTGGGTTGTTTGGGCTTCTACATGATCTGATTGTGTCGTGGAAGACCTTGACAGCAGTGCTCTAACCATAGCAAAGACTCTGTTATTGCATGCAGGCTTTTGAGCCAAAGCACAGTGAGCATGCTGTGACAAAAGCCAAGTCACCACAACTGGCAACACGAACCAGAGCTCGGCCTGAGGTACCAAGATTTGCCTGCATGACACTTTTCAAATCCTCTTGTTGTGTTGTTGGTACATCCCACTTGCAGCATATGATAAGACAATATGCCTGCAAGTGTTCAATCAACTGCTGCCACATTGGCAAACATGGCTGTGCTTTGTTTTGCACACACGCCAAACCTGTGCTGATATGAACCTGAACCGGCTGCTCTATTGCAGCATCAAGTGGTCCTCACAAAGCATATCAAGATGCACCGTGCATGTTGCAGGATGCTGCAAAGCCAAGCAGTGATGCGCCTTTTGTCTTTCAAGCTAAGTCAGCCCCAAGTGGCACAGACTCAAGGTAAACGCTACGTCATGCCATCAGTATGAGCACATGCAATTGCAGTTATTTTCATCACTGCAGGATTTCAGTCATGCAAATTGCATCATTGCTCTGAGCATCAGTAGGATGCAATGATAGAACAGCTCCGGCAGCTGGCAGTGTATGACTTGCCCACAATCAGGTCTGAAGGCTCACAGTCCCACCTACCTACCTATAGCTGAAGCTCATATGTTGCACTGTGCATCAGCAATGCTGTGTGCAACAGGAGGCAGCATGTACCACAATGAACAGATGACCGGCAGCTTGTTCCAGGCCATGTTTTTGACAGTCTCGCATGGCTCATCATGCATTTTGTGATTGTGCAGGAGCACTAGGAGCCAGAAGCGCAAGGGGCAGCACCGGGCTGCCCCAGGAGTGACCACCTCCCAGCCCTTCCAGTTCTCCACAGACACCAGAGGGTGCGCCCTCATCTCTGTCTTTGCTTTTGGACTACAGCACAGCATTGGTCCCCGTCTGCAGTGATGGCCAATGGCAGCAATCTCATCCACCAGGCCATCATGGCAACATGTGCACAAAAGGTCCCAGCGCTTATGGTCTGATATATGCCCAGTATCTCCATGCAACGCTCAGCACCGATTGCTCAAGCTGCAGATAACACCTTGCAAACACAGAACTCCCGTTTGTTGTTCAGGGAGGCTAAGAAGGCAGCTCTGCAGGCAAGTCTAGCAGATAAGGAGGCTGCTGAGAGGGCAGGCCACAACTACAAGGCCAAGCCTGTGCCTACCCACATCCATCACCCCACCATGCCTGCCCTACCTGAGCCCTCCTTCACGGTGAGCCGCCAGCCAGGAACTTGACTACAACCCAACACTGTCATAGGAAGCCAGAACTAAATGAACCTAGTCAGTGGGTGTTGTGAACCACACTTGCCTGCTTTTGCCAGTCAAAGGCTGGTGCACTTTGTTTTGGAAGCACAGGTGTGCAGTGCCAGACGCTTACACAGCCTGTGTCAGGTATCATGCATACCATCCTTTCAGTGTAGTGGACACAAAGGCAAAATGGTTAGCAACTGACGCAAGACACATTCTCTGCAGGTGCCAGAGCCTTTCCAGCTTCCAGGCAACGCTCTGCACCAGCATGCAGAGGCAGCCAAGCAGCAGTACCTGGAGGAAGAAGAGCAGAAGAGCAAGGCTCAGGCTGCTTTCAAGGTTTGACAGCTGGCTTTGTTGCTGGACTTGTGTTGACATCTTTGCACATCATGCCAAGCTCAACAGACCAGCTGTGACATGGACGCTGAGCATGTACTATGAGATTGATCAAACTGCTGCATGCATGTTATGCTCGTTGCTGAATGCACACAGTTGACAATCATGCAGAGCTGTTATCCCTTGTGTCCATGTTTGCAACCTGTCACTCTCTGGCAGCAGATGCCACGCATGGTATACTTGTACAACTCCTGTTGTCTGAGCATTGCTGCAGGCACAGCCGGTGAAGGTGGGGCATGCTGTGGCCATTCAGCCCTCCAACGCGCCCCTGACAGTACCAGATGCGCCCCGCCTCACCCTCAATGATCGCTCTGCCTCCCGCCAAGCCTTTGATGCTGCACTTGCACAGAAGCAGAAGCAAGCCGGGGTGAGCCTGCTTGCGAGCCTGCATGCATGAGTAATGAGACGCTGTGCTGTATGAGTAACTTGGTGCTGTGATCAGCTTGTGCAAAATCAGATATTCAGCTAAGTGCTACCACATATGGCAAATTTGGATATACAGACTAGATTCACTCCGGTGATGCTTGACCTGCAGCACAACCCACATAAGCAGCAGCAATAGCTGCCTTCTCGTAATATGGTATTGTATGTGCTCTGATTCAGGCTGAGGAGGCAGCACACAAAGAGGCCAGGCGCCTGGCAGAGGAAGAAGAGCTCAGGGAACACCGCAGGAAGCTGCAGTTCAAGGTGCACATGATATCCACAATGCATCTGCTGTCCAGGACTCCTCCAGCACCATATCCAGTGTCCCGCCACCCTATATCTGGCTTCCACTTGTCAAAAGATCTCTCCTACACGACTTGTGCTGTATTGTGTGTTGTTGTTTGTTTATGTATGATGATGGCAGGAGTTTGCAACACTGCAGGCTGAACTGTGTTGAGTGTATGTGCTGCTTTGCAGGCAAGGCCAGTGCCAACATATGGGGCACCCTTCCTGCCTTCCCTGTCAGGCTCCAAGCTGACAGAGGCCAAGAGCCCTGCCTTCTGCACTCGCTCACGAGACCGCTGAGCACTGGTGCACTAGAATTATCCCAGTGAAATTTATTGCAAAACATGTTCGTGACGGTTGATGGCCTCTTTGTAGAATAAGTCCTTTCATGGGCTGTTAGTGACTGCAAGCGCACCTGGGCAGCCCGGTATAATACTTGGCTTCTCATTAAATTGACGCCGAAAGGCGTAGTCTTTTCTTTTCTTTTCTTGACTGCAAGCGCAGCTGATTGCTGCAATGAATGCATACTCAGAGTGGTGTGACAAACATTGCATTCTGGACAAACTGCATGACAATGCTGACTGGTGCAGTGTTGTTGCAAAGTTCCAAAGATGTGGTGATGTGTGTAACCTGCCAGGAAGTGACCTGAATTCAAGCTGTGTCGGCCTGACACTGTCAGACTGACAGCCATTTAATGATGACTGTCAAGCGCTTGCATCATTGGCAGATGCACATGCAAATTTCACAGATTGGTAGTACTGCATGAATGAACACAGGTATCTGATACCGAGTCGGGCTCACACTTGAATGACTTGATTGCATTGTGACTGCTCTTTGGATAAGATGGGGTTTGGATCACTGTGACCATGTCACGGGATCATGTCATAATATACTCCTATATTTAGGCATGCGGTAACCGTTCTAAAGGCAACAAGCATAAAATTAATTGCAATTGACAGCTATCAGTAAATAAATGGTAAATGGTTCTTCTCAAGGCAAATTGCCTTACACTCAATGAACACTCTAAAGAAGCTGGCAAACAACAGTAGTTACCCATACACACACGTTTGAGTACACACACTAAGAAAAAAAGTCAGCAGAAAGCTGCCTTGACAGAGCTTTGGAGTACATGGCAGGGTCAGGGAGCGCTGTCCCTTGTGTGCCATTTGGCTGCTGAAATACCAAAGAAATTCACCCACTGGTCACACCTCTGTGTCAGAAGAGCTATCTGTGTCAGAAGAGCTATCTGTGTCAGAGGAGCTATCTGTGTCAGAAGAGCTATCTGTGTCAACTCAGTTCTGGGCTGGACTGGCTGTCATCAGGACTGCATCAAAGAACCAGATGTCAGATGCTTGAGCTCAATGTTGCCTTCAGTTCACAGGGTGAACTCTTCATTCAATGCTGCAATGTCCTCCAAGAGCAAGCTGTAATCAGAGCAGCTTCATTGCCCTGTACGTGAAACTCAGCAGCACAACTTCTGGCTCCTTAGCGTAAGCGTGACTACATGTATGTTTGCTTACCCGCAGCGTACATGCAGCAATGTAGCAATATAGATTTTTTTGATCACCGTCGTTTAAGCATTGCTTTCCTATTGGGGCTTGCAGCCCAGATGCGCACGGACCTGATGCATCATTGCGACCTGATGTGATTCTGCACACAAGCAGGAAGCAGCTCAGGACATACCTTGCTGTTTTTTTGGCAACAGGGGTTGTGAGCCAGTGCAAGGAGACCAGAATGGCTAGGAAGAAGGCGCGCAGCGTCTGTGCCAATGCAGACCTGATTGCCAGCCAAGGCAGCCTGCAAGAGCAGCACGCCTTCCATTTGTAGGCTATGGCATTCTTGTACAAACTAAGCTCGGTTGGGAGAACAATCTCATGACCCAAGTAACTATCCATTTCCAGGACAGTCACAACAGGCAGAGAAGCAGAAGCCCAACAGCAGATCTGAAAGCTTCACATGAACAAGTACGCATTCAGCTGGGCAATGTTGTTACCAGCGTCGGCCTCTGTTACGCCGTATGGCTTGCTGGTACTGGTCCTCTCTGAGGCGCTGGGTGGCCGGCATCCACCCCCACCGCTCCACCTCCTGCCGCGCCGCCGCCCCAACAGCCTGCCGCCTTTCAGCGCTTGCAAGCAAGTCTCTTGTGATTTTTGCAGCCTGTGCATAATCACTGGGCGGGTACAAGAACCCTGCACATGCAACTTGTGTTTGTCAGGTGCTTGCTGACCTTTGCTGCAGTTTGAGACTGCATTTCATTGGCTGATAGAATGTGGTGCATGCAGGGCCTGGCTTGGCTGATCACTCAATTAGGCTAAAGCCTCTAAGTCCAGTCTAACTGCTTGTGATGCTGATGTGATTGCACCTCAGAGCTGATGCTTCAGCTATGGCGCACATCCCAAACATAAAGCAGAAGGCACAAACCCCCAGTCTCCGCAGCATGCAAAGCTTGCAGATGTAATTATGGCAACAAGAGCATGGAAAATCTGTATATCACCACACCTAATGAACCAAAAGCCATAACAAAAGCATGTGCCGCCATTACTCCAGCAATAGTCAGACACATGAGCTGGTGAGAGTGCAGGGGCAGCAGCAGGGTAGACCTGTGACCCCAGGGTTGGTGAGGATGTCAGTGAGGCCGCCGGCTGCCACAGCCACAACAGGCAAGCCAGAAGCCATGGCCTCCAGGGCCACAAACCCCAGAGTCTCACTCTCACTCGGCATCATGAACACATCCCCACTGGCATACGCAGCTGATAAGTCATCCCCACTCATCTGTCCCTGCACACGTGTGAGTCCTGTCAGTGCCAGCACATGCTCACTGCAATGAGACTGCACTGGGTATAGCACAGTCCAAGAGGTTGACTAAAAAATGTCTATGCACAAGACTTGTCTTGATGTTGAGTCACGCCCTGTATCGTGTCGCCCATGATTGAAAGGCGAGCAGAGCAGAGAAATAAGGCGTAAGCTCTTTCTGACCAGCAAGGGCAACCAGTCGCTGGATATCTGAGCTGCAAACTGACCATGAATTTGACATTGGGCATGTCGGCATATTCTTGCTGCAACGCCGCTCTTTCAGGGCCATCTCCAACAAACGCTAAGCGGGTGTTAGCAGGCAGCTCCTTCAGGATGATCTTCAATGCCTTCAAGTTTTTCTCTGCAAACAAGCAGCAAGAATGGGTCAACACACACACACAGCTCACAGAAGCTTTACCAGCAACAACAGCCAGCAGAGATTGTGGCCAGTAGACCGTAAACCCTTGTACTCTCTGAACGCTGGATTAGTCAATGCTGTCAGACTTATTGATGAGCTGCTGATCAAGTGGTGAGTGGAAATCTGCACTGAGGCTCATCCCACTACACGCTGGGGCAGAGCCGGCTGCTGCGTGAGCCAAATTTGCACGCACAGGAGGTGTTATGCACTGATGCTGACACACGCTGCTGGCACACATGCAGCTGCATTTTGCTGGGCTGTGACAGAGATTTGCAGGCATGTGAACTAGGCAGGCAAAGATGTAAGGGGCAGGATGCATACCTGCTCCTAGGCGGCCCACATGAACCAGCAGGGGGGCCTCAGGGTGCCCATCACTCAGTTCTGCCCTCATTGCATCACACCTGTAATTGGGATTGAATCTGACTGTGTCTACACCTCGCTGCCACACCTCTATCCTTTCTGCGGTGCACTTGTGCTCTGCCAGCTCACGCTGCAGCATGTCAACCAGACGTAGTGGCTATACAAACTTTACAGAACACACTTTGCAGACCAACTTTGCAAACGTCATCATCTGCAATAGGCAGATCATTTTTGACAACAGTCATTGGGATTTGATGTGGGCTGGGTGGCAGGTGATGCAGTGCCACATGGCTCACCTTCATGACCTGAGAGGTGACTAAGGTGACATCTGAGATCCAGGTGCAGAAGCGTATGACCAGCCACATGGGTGCCACCAGCCCCTTCCACAGCTTGTATCTTGGGATGTAATCTGGACGTTGGCAGCGCTCACATCAGATTGCATGCATGCGCCATGTGGATCTGCTACATTTTGCTGGACAAGGGATGCACAGAACATCACAGCAAATGGCCACACAAGAGGATGCAACTTTGACACTAACCGGGTGCGGCAAGGCTGGCACTTGAGGGTCGTACCTGGCACATGAGTGTGATAAGAAACCACTAAAGGAAGATCAAGAAGCTTGGCATACAATATGCCGGCAAAAACTAGAAACCCTGGTGATGAGACATGTATTACATCTGGCCGCGTCATAATCAAATGCCAGAAGACGCGGATAGAAAGCCCAAGGGATAGCAGCAGGGTTGGAGACTTGTAGTAAGGCATGCTGAATCCAAGGACATTGACAACCTGCATCGCAAAATCATGTCCAGTGTTGCAAAAGAAAAAAGGATAAGTTGAGAACAACAAGCCCAACTTGACTTGAAACAACGTGGGCCAAGCAGGTACCGCTCGCCTACCCGCGCCCCAAAGTAATGTTTTGGTGGATTGACATCGGGTGTGACGACTGTGACGTCGTCGCCAAGTTCTGCAGTGAGGAGTTGTCAGCTGACTGCCGGGGGGTGGTGAAATGCGTTACGTCTCACGCGGTACCTCTCAGTCCTTGTATAAGACACTCAAATCTGTTCTTCATGCCGGAAACGTGGCTAAATGGACTTGGCTCGACGAAGATTGCAACTCTCCTACGAATTTTAGCTGCTACAGTCTGTCCGGCCTCGGGCTGCGCGTCAGCGGCATTCCACGATCCGGCCCTCACTTTCAGAGCAAGAGAAGTGTTCAACTTGCGCGTTGCTGCAATGCGTCCGGTTCGACTCCGGGACAATGACGTTTGTCCGGCATTTTGCGATCCGATGCATGACATCTGCAGTGGCATTTTGTCAAGGTACGCCAACTGCGCAGGACCTGCAAGGCCTGCCGATTCTACGGTAACATCAGGGTCTGCAGAATGTAGGCAACAAAATAAGACCCTCCCAATCTTGCCCAGAAAGGTTCCTTCAGCAGCATCTGCAAAATGCAAAGCATGCTGATGAAGAAGAAGTGCGCATGCTTTGCAGGCCCAGTTCTCAGCTTGGTTCCGGAACATCACTTGAAGGCCCCGGCAAGGGCCAAGCCATCAAAGTCCCACAAATAACGTTTCTTACAGGGTGTGCAATACTTGCAGAAGATCTTTGTGACCTTGCAACTGCCATGACAGGTAAAGGAGTGTGTCGAGCGTGCAAATTCAGGCGTAGGCTCGGCTTTTCTAAAAGTCCCGACAGGCGTGAGATTGCTGTTGCTGCAGTTTATGAATGCCGGTGCGGTTTTGCGAGCGGCACTGCTGTTGGTTTTCAGAGGCACATAGCCCGTTACAAAGGTGACCTGCCCGATGAAGCCAGGTTTATTTCGTCAGCGACGTCAGTGGCACGATTACAGCGTGTCCAAATGTCCCTGTGCAGGGGAGACAGGCAAGCATCGCATGGTCAGTAAGTCTGACGCAGCGACTAAATCCCCCAGCAAGCCTGCCAACGCTGTCGATGCACAGACTACAGTTGAGGCTAGTCAATCGTCCGAGCGATCTTGGCTGAGTGGCCTATGGGCTTCAGGTATCTTCTTCATTTCATGCTTTACATTGGCTGCATCTTTGTGACAGATGTTACTGGGACTGAGCTGTTCAGCCATGCAGATGCAACTATCCAAGACAAACCCAACACAGAAGAGGAATCGTTCACTGCTACAGATACATCTGACAGGTGAAGAATTGCTTTGAGTAAAGCTAGAATTACCCTTTGCAATGCCGCTGCTGTGCGCCTCAGTTCAGCTTCTGAGTAGCACTCATGCCTGAACTGCAAAGTTTATGCTGCAGTGCAGATGAAGCTGTAGAAATGAATTGCCATAAATTTTAGCTGACACAATGCAGATATACATACGCGCAGGTCACTTGTTTGATGATATGCATGTGCTGATGCAGGCCCAGCAAAGCTATCAAAGACGTCAATAAATCCACACAAGACACTGACATGCCAGAACCTTCCAGCTCAGGTATCATTCTAATAGATTTCATGCCTGCTTAGACATTGTTCAAGTTTAGATTGAGCATGAACACATGGCTGTATCCTGTATATAGTTGCTTGGGTCATACAAATGCCTCAGGTGTTCTGCAAAATAAAGCTCTTTGGCCAAACACGTGCATTTGCACTGCCAGCCTATTAAAATGTGCCTGCTAGTAACTATAAGCAAGGCATGCAAGTCAAGTTATCATAGGTGGTGAGAGTACTTGGGAGAAAGTAAGCAGCTTTGCTGACAGTGGGGAGGAGGGACCATCTCCCAAGGATGACTACGCCGCCTTGACTGCACAGCTGGCCGCCTCTGGCCCGGCTGCTGGCACGAGAGCCAAAACCAAGCGCCCTGCCTCTGCAGTAAGTACCCCAGGAATCCTAAAATCTGATCAGCTATCCTGCTCACTTGAAAGAGTCGGCTGGCACAACCCTGTTGCCTTCTTTGGTTCCCTGCAGCTTGTCTTCACAACACACAATGGTCAGCCTACCTGCCTATCTTTGCAAGGGTGCTACCCAGATGCTGGGGTTGACCATATGCATAGCAGCTGCAGTGTTGGTATGAGCGTCTGTGCCATGTGCTTCTGCAGAGCAGAAGGTCTAAACTAGCACCTCAGCAGACTCTTGAAGAGAAAGAGACAGCCGAGACATCCACACCTATATCTGCAGATCCAGCATCGCCAACCCCTGCTGCAGCCCCAACTGGCCCCTCCTTGGAAACACCCTCAAGAGCTTCCTCTCAGACGCTGAGTCACACTACAGCAGCAGCACCCGATGACATGCAAAGGGCGGCATCACATGGCAGCGCATCGCCGTCAAAGCTGGATGCTGTGCATACGCAGAGGCTGAGCAGTGGTGGACAGGCAGATGGCAGTCCAGCAGCAGGCGCTAGAACCAGCCTGGACGCTCAGCAGGCAGCTGAACCAAGTACTTCAGGTATTGCTACCATGTTTGAGTATCAAGTGACCATGCTTTTAGACAGACGTCAGGCACTTGACGCACCTGCCGTGATCGTCACAGCCCTCAAGATCACAATGGGATGTGATTGCCACCTGCATTTGTAGTCACAACGGCCAAAGCAGCAGGAAGAGCTGCACAGGGTTGGAAGGAGCTGCACACTGCTTGGAAATGACTGCAGGCAATCCAGCAATGTCAAGTCCACAGCATGCTGAGACCAGCGCAAGGTCTCCCTCACCACCTGTACGCTCTGTGTCTCCTCTCAAGGAAGATGAGCTGCATCAACGCGGTGAGATATCGTGACACAGCCATTATGCAGGTCATCTTAGACGAGATAATGATTCTACACAATCTGTGTAGCAAGAGTTGCAACAAAGTAGTTGCATGTCGGTTCTGTCCTTGTTGTTGGACTGCTAACGCCTCCTTGGGCGCATAGCAAAACATCAGCCATGCATCATTTGCAGGGCGACAGATAATGAGGAAGTCCATTGGGGTGGTGAACTGGTTGAAAGCCTCCACAGACGCTGCTCTCACACTACACCCTGCCTCTGCCCAGGTCAGCACAGCTTTTCACTCACTGCTGTACCATGTTCCATACCCTGCTGCAAGCCGTTCATGGCACATAATCCACAGTGCCAAATGGTGATATATATACAACTTTGCTGTGCTAAGTCAGGCTGGCATCATTGCAAAGTGCAAGATAGGGATCTTGCTGCATGCTGTGTGCTATGCAGTTCCTGACTGCATGTATTGCTGACAGAGCATCCAGGCACTGGAGCAGAGGAATGCATGTTCTGCGGATGATGTGGAAGCAGTGCTGCTGTGGCGGGAGCCCATGCAGACCAGCAAGCTCTTTTTGGGCGTCATGTATATCCTCATCTGCCTGCGCCAGCTGGTCTTAGGTCAGCCCAGCATATGTTTGCCGCTGTATCTGGTGTGTTTGTGTGTTCCAGTTGCTGCCATGTCACCAAAAACAGTCTGTAGCTGCCCAGACAATGCTGGGACCATAGCTTCCTGTGGTATGTGTGGTCATAAGTTTCATCAGGTCCTGCACCACCCACTGTGGGCAGCTGGACATGACCAGTCATGCGGTGCAGTCTGATCTAGCACTTATGTTACAGCAACAGTTGAATCATAGTCATTACAAGTGGGTCATCTGCAGGAGTGGAGCTCCTACAACCATCAACAGCTATTGCCGGCGTGCTGCTGGCCCTGCTGCTGGGCAATACAGTCAGGGTTGCACTCATGCCTGCATCACAAAGGCAGCCTCCAAGGCGAGAGTTAGCCCTGCAAGCCCAGATCACTCAAGCCGTGTCCAGGAGAGGGGCTCAAATGGCATCTGTGCTGGGAGCCATAGCTGTGGTCATGCATCGCCGCCTCTCTGGTCAGCTTCAGAGCCCTCGTTGCATGACCATGCATGCAGTGTTGTATGACTCACCTTTTGACGATGTTTCCTGACATCATTTGCTGTGCTCTCAGTGCTGAGTCAGTAATGTGTGAGCTGGCCCTTCTATTTCCTCTCACCCAGAAGCTTGCGCAGCTGCAAGCAGTGGTAATGCTGTTTTTGCCTCACCACCTCACTGAGCACTAAGACTGCATCACGCACAACATTGTGAGCATGGTGCGGAGGATGGCTGCCTGGCTGTCTGCAGGTCATGATCGGACAGGCACCACAGTGTGGCTGGCTCTGACCCTGTGGACCGCCATGGCCCTGGGAGAAGCAGCCCTGCTCTCACAGTCCAGCATGTCTTTGGCTGTTTGGTGCGCCATCTTTGGCCTGCCCAGCCTGTACCTGCAGTGCCGCCATGTTTTGGATGTGCTGGTAGAAGAGGCCCTGCAGCTTGTAGCAGCTTTCCTCAGAGCAGGTGGCCTACTGTCCATCTTTTGCACCTTTTGTCTGCAGTGTCATAGCTCAATTCAACAAGCATATAGTGATGGCGTTTTTCCTGTCATGCTCAGGTGGCTTTGAGCTGTGGCGCTGCCCTTCATTGCCAGTGTTCATCACAAGCTGTTGCAACAAGATATGTTGCACGCATGATGCCTGATACTCTCTCTGTATGTGCAGGACAGCGGGGCACTGTGATGTTTGCTGCTGCCGCGGGACTGGTGGTCCTCACGGCGGTCCCTCTGAGTTTGTTTGCTCGCATGTCACTTGCTGCCATGACAGTAGGCAATGTGGTGTTTTGGAAGGCTTGTATGCCATCGTCAAGAGCAGTCAGAAGACATGTTTGATGCCTCCTGTCATTTGTGTATCACCATAACCACCTTGTGCAACATACTCGGGGCTGCTATGTTCAGTGCTGATGTTCACAACACAGGCTTGTGCTGTCCCTTCCAGTGTCAGACTAGTACAGTTGTAGTAATTATGCTGTATGCGTCATGCATTGTCAATGTTGGTCTAAGTTTAACAAGTGCTGTCACATGAAAGCCTTGGTACGGTGAGACCATTGAGCAAGGTGTTAAACACCAGGCCTGAATGCAGTCCCAAGTTTAGATGCATGACTACAAAAAATCCCAAGTGCATGTGAGCTTCAGCAATGACTAACAACATGGTGGAGGTCAAGGCAATGATGCCTGGCTTCGAAGCGGCAGCGCTCATGGACGAGACCGATCCTACTTTCCAAGCAGCAGCAGATTTTGTGGAATCGCACGCTTCTAAAGTTGCCGACGGACGTAAGCTTGACTTGTATGGCTTGTACAAACAAGCCACCTCAGGACCTTGCTCTACAGCGAAACCGTCGTTTTTTGACCTCAGAGGCCGAGCAAAATGGTATGCTGCACCTTGCTGATAAACAACTTCTATACGGTGATGAGAGCTTTGCATATTTTCTGGCGTATTCAGGTCTGCGTGGAATAGCGTGGGAAAGCTCAGCGAGGCAGAAGCCAGGGAGCAGTATGTCAGATTGGTACATCAGGTCTTCCCTTCTTGGCAGCCAGATGACGCAAGCCAACAGCCGCGCGGGACTCCCGCTGGGCCCGTTTTTAGCTCTCTTGCACATTCCAAAGGGGATATAGTTGTTCCAGACTCTATTGTGAGTGCAACTGAAATACTGAGTGGCTCAGACAGGCAAGAGTGTTCTTGATTAGAAAGCTGCAGAGGTGTTATGCAGGCGAGTGACAGTTTGCATATCAGGGCTAGTGAAGGCGATGTTGCAGGTGTCCAAAATTTGCTGAAATCAGGAATTGCTGTTGACCAGCGAGACGACCAGGGCTGTACAGCGTTGCATTGGGCTGCAGACAGAGGTGCAGAACAAGTACGATTTGTCGGTCGTGAAGTGCAGAAGTTAGTGTCATTGGTGACAGTGGCAGATCTTATGTGCCTTCTGTGATTTTATTGCTGATCAAGGAGCTGTGCATCTTGGTGTACAGGTGATCACTGTACTTTTGTCCCATGGAGCTAATATCAATGCAACAGATGAAGATGGACAAACACCTCTTCAGTACGCATTGTTGTGTGATCATCAGCAGGTAAAGTCCTTGTGCTGTCAAAGGAAACCTATGTGCATTGTGGTGCAAGTGTTCAAGTGTCTGTGGTGCAAGATTTGACTGCCTGAAACTTGTTGTTTCAAGAACTGTCAGTGCTGTACATCTCCTGTTGTGCAGGCCTATAACACACTAGCAAGGGCTGGTGGACCATCATCACAGTCTGCATATGCATGATCAGTCGGGCGACTACCAGAAAAACCTGACAGGTTGTGTCGTAGATGCGTGGTGATTGCCAAGTAACACCAGACATACTTTCTTGACTCAAGCTGTTGTTGAGCTTCTACCGTTTGCAATCTGGATTAGAAGTACATGGGTGCAGAATTGTATGTCAAGCTGTTGTCGGGCTTCAGTACTTGCTCCTGGGCTGTATTTAAGTGACATCAGGATAGCGTTTGGTAACACCTCAGTCTGGCTTGTGACAATCGACAGCTGTTCAGTGTACTGACTCACGTCGACAGCCTGCAAGCTCTTGCAAAAGCTCATGAAGTTTGAATGTCTGGCAGCTGCCAAATTTTTACAACAGCTTAAACCAACACACCTGCACAAGCTTTGTTGATGTGAGACCAGTGTATGATGACAGGACATCGCAACACAGCAGGAACTTACAGCAATTAATATAATATTACATATGGTTGATGTTACTGGGCAGCTATATTGATAAAAATATAATGGTTGAAAACAATTGCCAGCCAGCCTGGTGAAAGATATGCTACTATAGACTTAGGAATGCCACACTGGGCGTGCCCTCATTTGCATAAGGCGTCTGCAAGCTTTTCAAAACTTGTGAACTCTGCATCTGGCTGTGCAAAAAATCCAGGATATGGAGTACCATCACGATTTATGTAAGCTGCTTTCAATCCAGCCTGCATTAAACCCAATGATTAAACGCACCATGCAAAGTCATGCCGACTGATGCTTGCAACATGTCAGTGATGGTCATGCCCAAGCAGTGCACCACAGTGCCCTACAACCAATACTTGCTTGATGCACCAAAGGACTTAGGTGTCTGTGGTACACATGCACATGCTGTTGACTTATGCATCGATTGTAGCGCCTTCCATTGTGCCATGCAAAATTCGCTGCAAATTACTGAGCAATACCTCTTTTGCTCCCGCACAATCCCAGGGATGTATTGCAACAAGCATCACCTGCAGAAGTTGTCAAGGCTGAAAGCCCACAAACAATGACTTGCGATCTGTTTGTCAACGATGCTACTCGTGCCAAGGTCACGCTGCCATGGTACTAGTAGACACAAGCAGAAATGTCCATAAGTCCAAGAAATCTATCGCTGCCAAAACATCTCTGGGACAAAACCCCACATGCCATTCAATAAAGCCAACCATGCTGCTAGCATCCCTTATTGCTTTGATTCCAGACAGTACCTCTTGCACATCACAACGTTGCCTAGATGACTTTGTGAAGCCATGCTTTCAACCTATGATGTGCAGTACTGCAGGACTGCACTGCCAGATGCCAGTCTGTCTGTTCAAGCTAGAGAGAGAGATCGTTTACTCACGCAAAGATGGCGAGCCTCACCTGCTCAGGACTTAGATTCAGCTGCTTGACTGCAAAATGGTATGCAGCAGCGCTAGGCTTCCAAGCTTTGGGCTGTGTGATATCCATCATCTTATCAACATACTGCTCCACATGTGCTTTTTCCAGAAGGCCTTTTGTGATGGATATGCTTCCATTGGTCATGGTGGAGATCTAAGAGCAACGTCGATGTCACAGTATGGGCATCAATGGGTTGATGATCAAGGATCTATATGCCATGCAAAACAAGACAGTTGTTGTCATGGTGAGCACAGGTTCATGCATCAATGTCGATTGGCCAATCTCAGCATGCAAAGCATCGTTGAGGGTCAAGGGTTGAGTTCCATCTTGTAGCTCAGACTATTGACTCACCTTGATCCCTTTGGCGTGCATTTGCTTGAATGCAGGTGCCACATCAGCCATGCATGTTGCATCATCAAATCCTGACATGACTGTTTGCACAGCCTGGTCATGGTCCCCAGAGACGCTAGCTTTTCTCAGCATCTGATGAAGATGATAAACCCCTATGTCTTTGAAAGGCGCAAATGAGCCAGAAGCACCAGTTGCCAGCCCATCTCGCAACACACTTGTGAACCATAGCTGCAGACCGAGTACATGATTATTACATAGGCATGCGCTGAGCATGCATGTTGAACACCAACTTTGGGCTACAATTTCGAGAAGCTTCTGTATTCGCCACATGCACACAGGACCAAGAATGACAAGACACACCACTAAGGCTCACCTGCAGGTCTGACTCATGCAAGCCTACTTGTTGCATGCGCTCTCCAAGTGGCTGCAAGGAGAACATAGTGCCATTGACATCACACACAATGCCTTTCACGTTGGACCAGGATATCATTGGGTACGCTCGCAGAGTGACAGGCGAATTTCCGTTGCTTACTTGCGAACTCAGGTGTTGTCAAGGCTCTGTTGCTACGAGCTATCGAGCTCAATTCAGGCGTAACGCCAGCCTGAACGCATACCATTCACGCCTGAATTTACTTCATCAGTCACCCAGAACATCGCTGTGAAAAGCATGCACACCCAGTTCGCACGTTTGTTTTATGTAGTAGTTTTGTGTGTACTCGACTTCAACAACTAGCATATACCTTAGGAGCGTGCTTCTGCGTTAATGCAAGATCTCATGACTGGTGAGCCTGTCCACTACCAGCACTTGGTTTTCACGGTGACTCAACTATTGCTGTCATGCATCATGATGACTTTGACATGCAACAAAACATTCGGAAATGTCCTATTCCTGACAAATAGTGAAAGGTCCTGGCTATATCTCCATGATCCAGGCACTTTCCCAGGCTCTGCGCAATATGTTGGCTGAGAATACCTATAAAAACCTGATCAAGAGCTTCTTCAGCACCTCAATCTGTGCTTCAGCCATGCAGTCCACAAACTGCTTTGACCTTTTGAAAAATCAAGATACATGCATTCTTGTGACATAATTGTGACCTTGTCAAATCCTCAACATGACCTATCACTAAGTTCTTGATAGATTGGATCTCAATTACACTTTCCCAATTGCAAGGATATTGATGCCGGAGTCAGTACAGCGCTCCAGGCGCAAAAGGGGCTGTGACTGCTGACTGCACATCAGTAGGCCATTGCCGAAGGGTGCCTACAGGGCGCAACAGAGACTTGAGCACTGATACTGCAGGAAACCTTTCAGCTGCCACTCTTAGCACCATAGAAGTAAGTCATAGCACAATACCAAGAAAGACCACAAGAAACTGCACTCACCCTAGGCAATCTTGTAAAAAATTTCAATGGCTTGTGATGGAAAAGTAACCTGACCCCCACCATAAGCTCATGAGGTCCAGATGCCAGGGCAGCCATCTCGCCAGCTGTATGCACCTGTTGCACAAACAAGCTGTTATACAGCAGTGCAGAAAGCTTGGCCACTTTTGCTACAATCCCAATGCACAGCCATTTCTAGTGTGCCTTAAATTGCCTCAAACTTTGCTTGGCATGTCAGCTTGCATCAAATGGATGGTATATTACCCAAAGTGAGCAAATCAGCATGACACCCAGCAGGCATATCAGCAATGCTCGTGATCTTTAGGTGGGGTAAAATGAACACTACTGCAGCTAAAGCGTTCTGTGATAAATCATGCACAGGATATTGCAGACTAGTCCTGCCAACAGCATCACACCTGTTATGATGTACGCTGCCAGTCTATGTGAGGTAACGTTCAGAAGTTTGTGATCATACAGTGCTCTGCTGCTGTTCCAGGCTGCCCGACAGATCTTTGTATAGGGCAACGACCTGCGCTTCAGCATGGCTCAACAAGTTGTGATTTCATTGCGGAACTCTGGGAAACGTTGTACCTTGGCGACGTTGTTGTTCAGCTCTCGAATCAAGTAAACATTCCTGGCCAGCCCGTCAGAGGACCGAATCTCGTGATTATTGTTGATCTCGGTTATTAACAGCCTTCACAAGCAACACACGGGCTTGGCTGCAATTCGCAGCACAACACAACAGCATCAAAACGTCCACTCCCACTTGTTCTTTTCCAGGTAATCTTGTACGAGGTTGAACTTTTCTAAACCAGGCCAGCTGCTTGCTGTCGGAGCAACCGCTGCAGTTGTCATCCGGTACGTCAGGCTAACACAAACAGCGGAGTACGATCAGCCAGCCGGAGCAAGTTCAGATGTGCTGCAGTCATTGGTGTCTGGCTGCGCTGGTGTCTGGGCTAGCTCACAGCGCTGCATATGCTCAGGCAATTTTCTTGCGCTCATTTTACTGACGCCGTACTCCACTCTGGCGCACGTGGAACAACACATGCAGGCCACCTCAGCATCGTCCAATGCATCTAGGTAGAAAAAGTTGTGCCAGCATATCGCACGAGTGGCAACTTCAACAGCAAGCTTATTCTCAATATGGAGCGTGTAGCAAGGATCGCCGCTCATCTGCTCCCACAAGAAAGACATGAACAGGTGCTGCATCTGCAAGCATGCTTGATTACGTGCTGCTGCTGTTTGATCTGCTGACTTTTTGGCATCGCACACCGAATCAGACTGTGAGCTAGGTATTGTTGATTCTACGTGCCTCGCAGCAGTCAATCTGCGTCCCAAACTTGCTTTGCTGTTGCAGGCAAACAGTATACAGCAGCAGGCAACTGCTGCACAAGGGCTGCCCAAGGTCGCAGTCCTTGGTAAGTCACATCTATCAGCCGAAAGTGCTTTGCCCTCAATGAGCACTTACTTGCCAAACATGACCATAGACCCGTCTGGGGTGTAGATCAGTTTGATTCTTCACTGCAGGTGCTGCTGGAGGCATCGGCCAGCCTCTGTCCATGCTTCTTAAAATGTGAGCAATGCATGCAAAGGGTTGCCTGCAAGCAGACATGCCTGCATCTTCCTTGTATACCTGTGTGCATCAATCTGAGCAGGAATTGCTAGGTTTTGTCAAAATGTTGCTTTTGCAGTTGATTTACAGAATTGAATTCCTGTTTTGTAGGATGCCCAACATTGGAGAGCTGAGCTTGTACGATGTGGTTGGTACACCAGGAGTGGCAGCTGACGTGTCTCACATGGATTCAAAACCCAAGGTAGTCTGAAACAGCATCTAAAGATAAGAAAACACTCTGCAGCCCTACCTAGACGGTCACATACAGATTGTCTGGTGTCAAGCAGCGTTGCTATGTGCAGGTCACCAGTCATCTTGGACCTGAGCAGCTTCCCAATGCCCTATATAACAGTCATCTAGTCATCATTCCTGCTGGTGTGCCTCGCAAGCCTGGAATGACCAGAGATGATTTGTTCAACATCAATGCAGGCAAGTCTGTAAGCTGTCATGCATCTGAACTCTTGCTTGATTGGCATGCATGTGATTCATTGTGCTGATTGCTGATGAGCAACAGCACATCATGGATTGAAAATGCAAGTTGGTCCTCACAGGAATTGTGAAGACCCTGTGTGAAGGCATTGCCAAGTATTGTCCAAAGGCATGGGTGGCTATCATCTCCAATCCTGTGAACTCCACAGTGCCAATCGCAGCAGAGGTCTTCAAGAAGTATGTCCCGCTTTGTTCCGTTTAATTCTTGGCAGTTGATGTTGCCAATCATATCATCCTGTGCATCACCCTGCTGTATCAACCTCTCATATGTGATGTGCGTTTCGCATACAAGAAGAGCCTTTAGTTGTTATGTTGCTATGCATGCTGCTCTTTGCAGTCCTGATTTTCTTGCTGAGGCTGCATCGGTGCGACTCTTGTTGCTGTCTGTAGGGCGGGTACTTTCAATGCAGCCAAGCTGTTTGGAGTGACCAAGCTGGATGTAGCCCGAGCAAATGCATTTGTTGGTGAGATTCTGGAGGTTGACCCAGCGCAAGTGAATGTACCAGTCATTGGTGGTCACGCGGGTGTCACCATTCTTCCCCTGTTGTCTCAGGTTAGTTGTTCCCCATGTTAATAGTTAGTATGCCCAATTGTGTTGCTGGCTTGCAGGCACTGTTGTGGTGGCCATTGCTGACAACCTTTCCCTGTGGTCGCTTGTTTGCTGATGGTGCTGCATTGAGCCTCAGGTCATCAACTCATGACCTAAACGCAGCTACATTTCTGGTTGTGCATGCCAAAGCCTCATCAGACTCATTATTTTCTATGTGCAGGCTCAGCCAAAAATTCATCTGCCAGATGCAAAGGCAAAGGCTCTCATGGAGCGTATTCAGAATGCTGGCACAGAGGTCGTGGAAGCCAAAGTATGTCTTCTGTCACATGACGTCTTCCTGCACTACATTATGCCATCTAGTCTGGACTACTTGATTGTCAGCTGCCAAGCAAATGTCATCAAGACATGTTCTCTGTTGGCTGTGAGCAGCTGCTGTGCACAGCGTGCAGCATGTCACACATGTCCATAAGCAGTGGTGTTTGCCTTTCATGCGGTAGTTTGTCATGCGCAATGCAATGTGTCACGCTGTTGTCTTCAATGCTTAGCGTGATGCAGGCTGGCAAAGGTTCAGCAACCCTCTCAATGGCGTACGCAGCTGCCAAGTTTGCTGAGTCTTGCCTGAAAGCCCTGCAAGGAGAGCCTGGTGTTATTGAGTGCGCCTATGTATCCAGTCATCTCACAGATCTGCCTTTCTTTGCCAGCCCACTGCGTCTGGATCAGAATGGTGTTGCGGTAAGTTTGCATTGTCATGATGCATAACTTGTCAACAATAGCACGACTGTCCTTGTGCTGTTTGTTTGCCGATTGACTGCTGTTGTTGCCCTTGGACCTCACCTGTTGGCGCTGACTATAAACCAGCCAGCGCAGATGCTGGCTGGTTTCTTGCAGTAATGCACATGCACGCAAATTCCTGAATTCTTGGGTGTCAAAATCCGTTTTCTTATTTCTTCTGAGATGCAGTAATTCATGCAGGAGTTTTTGCCCCTTGGGCGCATGAACGAGCTGGAGTCTGCAAACATGGCAGCCCTGAAGAAGGAGCTGAGCGGCAGCATCAAGAAGGGTGTAGACTTTGCCAATGGAGGTCAGTAGTCAGCCTCCTAGGAGGGCTTGTCTCGTAGATAGCCAATGATCAGTAACAGTACAGATGTTGTGACTGGCTGTGATGTGCATCTCCTTCATAGCTTGTAACGTGCATATGCCACATACAATGGGCACGGGCTTGTGCTGACATTAAGTGCTGGCTGGCGGTTCCTGCAAACTCTCTCTGCCTGTGAACCAGCCCTTGCGTCCATGCGATTGAGAGGGCACTTCCCTGCTCAGGTGCATCCAAGGCAGGTGATGCTGGCAAGTCATCAAGCAGTCCTGCTGCACAACCCAGTAGTGGCTCTGATGTTCCCAAAACAAAATCAGAAACAATAGGCCCCCTGTATGCTCCTGGTAGTGCAAAAGCACCCAAGCCACAGCAAGCGCACTCACAGAGTACAAAGCCCCAGCCAAGCAGTGGGTCTGGTTTACCAACAAAGAAGGAGGAAACCACTGGTGGTCGTTACTGACTGCGAAGCAATGTCCAACTGTAACGTTAAGTACAGCATTTGTTTGCTACTCAACGTGCAAGAGTTATGCTGTGGTATCACAAATGTAAGTCCTTGCATGCTGCTGGTCATGTGTGACACACGAGCATTCAAGTACATGTACAACAGATCTTTGGAGCTAGAGAGAAATGTTTTTGGGATAATGCAAAGCTGCGCTCTAAGGCTTCCTGCTTTTTCAGCTGACAGCTTTCCAATTCACAGCTCAAATAGATACAAAGCCAAAACCACATACACACCCTAATAATTTGACACGATATGTCATAAATACAAGCACTTCATTGCACCCTCTGGCGTGATTTGCAAGCTCCTGTTCTACGATCCTCAGCGGTAGGAAGCCATGTGTTTGAATTTCGTGATGCTGTCCACAGCATGACATGCATGCTGTGCAGGGAAGCAACGTGGACCTGCAAATTGCTATGAGTCATGACATAGAGCATAACCGCGTTTCTGGCTAAACCCCATACGTTACAATTGGCGCAAGTCTATTCTGACGTCCCTTGCACTTCCATCGCACTGCCGCTTGTGGTGGGCCTGGTGATAATCTCGCGACCTTTGCAGCATGCTGTGTTGGGACGTTGACTAAATATTTGTGTCTACTACTACGTGCATTATGCTTCGACTTAGTGCACACTTCACCAGATCATTATGCACAAAAGGCCGCTTACCATCTGCTGCCGTAGCCACCCAGCCGACTAATGACACGTCCTGCATTGTGATCAATAAAGCTTGCTTTGCCAGTGCTGCTGGCGCTGCAACCAAGGAAGGCTCCGAAGCCAAGAAGGAAGTAAAGAAATCAGCCCTCGAGAGCGCCATCAGTGCTGTCAAGGCGAGCACGCTGCCGTAGCTCGCTGACCTGTAGTCAGCCTTGCAGCAGTTCTGCTGGGCACACACTTTGACGCCATACGTCTGTGTGCAGGCCATTGTGACCAGTCGAGTAGCAGTACTGGGCGTTGGTGCAGCAGTCTTACTGGCAGCTAATGTGCAGACTGGCAACATTGTTGAGGACTACTACAAGGGTCAGGCAGGCATTGACGCTTGTCTTTGTACACAAAGCAAAATTGTTGTACATACAAATAAACAGGGCTGCCTGATGCAGATGGTGGACAGAGTGGGTGCAGGCTTCTGCCCAGACCCTCAGCCTGCTGGCCCACACCATATTCCTCGCCACACTGTGGTGGAAGACCTTGATCGAATCCTCATGCAAGATCAGCCATCCAAGTTCTACTATGTGGTTACTGGAGCTCACGGTACACTTAGGTGTTTCAGCATCTAGTAGTGCTGGCACGACAATCATACACTGATTTCCAGCACCAAGCTCAATTGCCAACCTCTGCGCTGCTTTGCGCAGAATTCTCTTTAGCTCACATCAAAATGCATGCCATGTTATGCTCAAATGCCGCTTGTCAGCATTGGTGCTATTTGCTGAGTCCTATGTTGGTCATTTGACAACATTTATTGTTCAGGTGACATTGCTGCACATACAAGTTGCCCTACAAATGTTGTAACCCCTCCCAAGCCCCCTTCTATTGCAGGCTGGGGGAAGTCAACATTGCTTAGGGTTTAGGGTTTAGGGTTTAGGGTTTAGGGTTTAGGGTTTACGGTTTAGGGTTTAGGGGTTAGGGTTTAGGGTTTAGGGTTTAGGGTTTAGGGTTTAGGGTTTAGGGTTTAGGGTTTAGGGTTTAGGGTTTAGGGTTTAGGGTTTAGGGTTTAGG
>JAABUK010002762.1_pt1 | contig 30928 bp, 41 predicted proteins | sample 5559141 | NCBI WGS metagenome assembly JAABUK01 (sample SAMN10711869, study PRJNA513367) | rock metagenome | isolation source: Antarctica rocks | place: Antarctica: Victoria Land, Pudding Butte nord | collected 2016-01-03
CATACTTCGCTGGCATAGCTCAAAATGGGTAGTACCAGACTGTCAAAAAGCTTGCACCGTAGTCCAGGATCAGAAATTGGCAAAAGAGCGCATCTGCGGTTCATGGAATGCATTGCTTTCTTTGCAGCAGCAGCAGCAGCAGAAGCCTGTAAAATCCTTCTTCTTCTTCTTGCAAATTTTTGAAGTTCAAACCGCTACGAGACCTGCTTGAGCCACACTCGCTATCTCACAGCGCTATACTGATGCTGACAGTGCCTGCATAGTGGCAACCTCATCGCATTGGGCGCTGTCACCCTTCATAGTCCTAGACACGACCCCAGCGTAGATGCACTCCGCAAAGAAACAAAAGGTAGCCAGCTTCTATAGCAAATCGCTGCCACGACCGACAGTGCTGCTTGATCAGGATGATAACCCTATCAGGGACCGGGTGGACGCTCCTGGGCCCGTAACGGGTGCACTGCTTGGTAAGCAGATCACATGACTGCCTGGCTCACTGGCTAGCATAGTAGCAATACAGGCAACAAACGTGAGCCGCTAAATGCAGAGTGGGCAAAGCATGCACCTATGAACAAAGGCGGATCCAAGCCTGTTTTAAAAGGGGCGCCTTCAGCCTGCTTGACAGCCTTTGGTGCAATGGTATGCGTGTTGTTCAGCTGCTTGCAGGTGGCATCCTTGCCAGTAAAGTCAAGGCCTACTTTGCTGACCTGAGCTTCTCAGACATTAGGGCGCTGTAACAGGTGCAAGATAAGCGCAACGAGTTGCTTGAGGACGGCAAGATGCAAGATTTCTACAAGTCAGAACCAAAGTCTTTGCAGGCAGATGCCAGATCTGCTGCTCTGAAGGAGTGGAAGCTGCTGGATGAGGAACACAGGTCCATGTATCAAGAGCGTGCGGCAGGTAATCTACCTGCACAGCCCTGCTGCATCATCTTAAAAATCCTGTCTGGGACAAATATTGAAAGGTAGGATGATCATGCAGTTGGTGGTTACTACACACACTCAAATAACTGCTCTTGGTGGCTTTGTTACACCTGAATAAGGCACTCACTTAAAGGGAGCCAAGCATGGCACAAAGCTGCAGCAGATAAGCCTGTGTGGCCAGAGTGTTGCACTTAGGCTTTTGCAATTTGCTCCTCTCATGTTTGATGCCAGATCATACGTGCAAACCTTGCAGATGTCAAAGACAGCAAGTCTGTGCAGGGTATTGTGCTCCGTAGCGCGCTGCCTGCCATGCAGCGTTTGCCTTGTGTCAACGTTTTAGACCATTGCCGTTGCACTATCTGGCGTATTGCCCACCGGCTCTTGCATGTGACTGAAATATCTCAGCTGCTGCAGTTCAAAGGTCACAATTTACTCTTTAGCTGATGTGCCCACCAGTGCACATTGGGAGCAACATGTGAAGCTTGATGAACAACAAGAACATTGGCTGGACACTGCAGCAGCATGACATGGCTCTGCTGTTTTCTGTGCAGCTGACCAGACGCGATGGGAGAAGGAGGTTGAGGCATACGAGAAGAAGCATCCCCACTACCGCAGCTACCTTGCTCAGAAGCATGTCAAGAAGCTGAACGACAAGGGCGTCATTGACATTCAGCTGGCCCAGCTTGGCATCAAGAAGCCCTTCACTGCTAGACATTACTACATCAAGGAGCAAGTCGAGGTGGCTTCTCCAACACTCATCATCTTCATTGGCTCTTTTCATACATGGGCATTGTGCACCCACTTCATATTGTGACATTTTTGTGTTTTCATGCCCCGTTGACTTCTTGTCAAGGCAAAAGTGCTAATTGAGATGCCTTATAAATGTGCAAATGAGATTGGTGGATGCAGATATGGCTTCGCCCCATGTACAGTCCACCAGATCAGCATCAATAGCAGTTGCCTCTGCCTTGTTGTGCCCTAGGAGGGCAAGCAGTCAGATGCAGCATGCTGCAGCAACTGACACTGCTGCGCAGCATTGTTACTGCGTGGTCATGCAGTGTCATGCTGAACAAGCCTGACATTTAATTGGCCCCTCAGTTGGAAGAAAGATCAACAGTGGGAAAGCATATATTGCAGCTCTTGCATGGCCCAACACAGCAGTATTGACTATACAGGCTGTACCCTACTGGATCATGCACTGCAAAACCATTACATTCTCAACATGAAGTCACACTGCACAATGTCTCTGGCACTTGGCGCCAGTCAGGTCTTGTACTGCAGCCGTGCCCAAATCTGCATATCTCAGTCATGTCAAGAGTGTCTGATGGTGTTGCAGAAGCGTCTGAAGGAGGATGAGAACCTGGCACTGGAGTACTCCGCCACTGATCTGTTTGAGGGCACCAGCATTGCCAAGCGTAAGGCTTGGCTGGACATGGCTGACAGTGGCAGGAGGAAGTATGACAAGCTTGCTGAAGGTGAGGAAGGCCTCTCCTACTGTTGCTTCACAGATAACAGAACATGCTGCAAGTGCATGCTTGTTGGCTCCAGAGTGTGTTTGCATAGCATGAACTGACCCTGGATAGTGCCCTGCTTGCCGCTTGAGGATCTGGTGTGCCAGAACTTATCCGGTGTGCCATATAAATTTGCACATTGTTGTCACACAGCAAGTAAGGCAGGCCAGCAGAACCTCAACAGGTGGCCTCGCAGCACAGTCATTGTTGTAAAATCCAAAATGTGTTTTTCTACTTGTATAATGTCTGATCTTTGGAGTACATTTTGGTATCTGTGCTAGACGGGAGAGTCTGCCAATATGTGTCTGCAGCACGCACCATCATCACACCAGTTATGGCAATACAGGCCAAAGCGCAGTCCTGTACTGTCCCTGATTGCAGCCAATGCTCAGGCAGGTTCGGCTCAGCTCATGGTTGCTCAAGATAAGGACAGCTGCCAACAAACACTTTTGTGATTTCTCTGCTCTATTGTTGAATGCCTTGAACGTTTGGTGCTTGTTGGGTATTCCCACTCACTGTCTGTTGATTCCCCTGATGAGTCTCCAAGACAAGAAGTGTAGATTGATTGATTTGTTGCAGAGGACAAGAAGCGGTTTGAGGATCAGCTGCAGGCACACCCCAAGCTTGCAGCCATGGTTGAGGCATATGACCAGAAGAAGCAAGATCTGAAGGCCATCAAGAAGGACAAAGGCAAGAGCAGCAAGGGCACTAAGAAACGCAGACGCCAGGAGGAGAGCCCAGCTTCAGACAATGAGGTTTGTGCTTGCTGCATCCCCTTGGCATCAGTGTCTCCCCGCATGCTGTGTGCAAGAGTTTTGTCTGTGTGCTCAATTTGTGTGACACTATTTGCTTCTGCGTGTGCGTGTGTGTGTGTGTGTGTGTGTGTGTGTGTGTGTATGTGTGAAACCCTAAATAGCCTATGGCCCAAATCGAGTCAACCATGAGGGCCTGCCACTGCACCCATACACACGGCAACAGCTGTCACCCACCATTGAGGCTCTTTTCTGGTCCTCCGTTTCGATCTTGAGGCTCTTTGCTGCTGTAGGATGCAGCGATTGCAGAGGGGATGGACATTGATGAGGCTGCACCATCAAAGACTAGAGAGCCTTTAACAGAGCTGGCTCGACCAGAGGAGCCAAGCAGCAATGCTGCAGCTGCAGAGGGTGCCTCAGCAGAGCAGCCTGCAGCAGATGCTGATGAGCCTGTTTCTGACACAGATGACGAAGATGATGGTGAGCTTGTGCACCTTGCATGGTCGCAGCTTGGAGCCTGGTTGCCATTCAGCAATGATGCCTTAGGAGGCTCCCGTTATGATTGCTGAAAAGCATAACCTTTTATCTTTTCTTTTGACAACGATGTCTTCTTCTTTGGCTGGAATCTGGTCCTGAAGACATGAGGGCATCCACTCAATAGAGCCCATTATGCCATGCAGCATCCCATGCATCATCTTGCCGCAGTCAGAGGATCCTGGTACTTATCTGGCTGTCCGCCTGTTCTCGCCCAACTTCTGTTACACAAGAGCTGGACAGCACCATGAGCTTCAGGTCTTGCTCAGCGTGTTGATCTTGTTGGCTCAATGTGACGAATGCATCATGCGCTCAGGCAACCCACAACTTGCACTTTTATGACCTTAAACTAATCCCCCATGCTGTACCAGCTCAGTGTTTCATCAAATCTCTGATGTTTTGTACTGAGGTGTAGGTGATGCCACCTTTGGAGGCGAGCTGCTGGAGACTGTGCAGGAAACTCAGAATGATGAAGAGGACCAGGCCCTCACCGCCAGTCAGGTCAGCCTCCCAGAGGGTCATGTTTGCAAACAGCCTTCGGGGCTTGCAACAACGAGTTGCGCTTTATGCAAAGCATTGGACTGATAACACATTTTGCCTGCACTTATAACTTCTGTGTGTGTGTGTGTGTGTGTGTGTGTGTGTGTGTGTGTGTGTGTGCACGTGTTTGCACATGTACTGACTGTGTAATGACTGTGCCCTGCTGTCATGGAAATGTCGTATAAGAGCCAGCTGTTGCGTTTGCATAACATTGCACAGGGGCATTTCCTGATGCCAAGCCACACATGCTCATAGTAACTTGCTGTTGGAGACAGACTCCTATATGATGCAATGACTGATGCCTTCCCCTGAGCTGGCATGCTGCATGGGCAAAGGTATGCATGACTAAATACTTTACACTGCAGGCATCCACACTGAAGCAGCGACTGGGCATGCAGAAGTTTGGCAACTTCATTGCCGGCTTGTTCACTGCTAAGAAGTCTGCTAAGCGCTCTTCAGGTACTGTGACTGCCTGCATACTCTGCTTCTTCAATGCTTTTCTTCTCATCAGGTGTGCGCATAAGCTCAAGTGACGTGTGTAATGCCCAAATTGCTTGATGGCAAGTGGCAGAGACCAGATGCAATGTCATTGACGCAAAGAATTTGCTCATTGCTATACTTTATTACTGGATATTGAATCAGTGATTAAACAAAGAGTACAGCAGTGTCCCTGCCATGACATGACATACCTAGTCATGCTATGCTACTTGTTATGACAGGGTATGATATAATTCTTGATATGATATGATAACTTAGCTGACAGGGTTTGGCTTGTGATGCCACTGCTGCTGCTAGCCAACACAGAAAGTGCTGCTGCACGCAACAAGAGCCAACATACACCCACCAATAATGCTATGTCTTTACACAGCATGGTTTCAGACCTGTCACAGTCAGCATGCTCACATCTATGCTGCTGACTGCAGGTCAAGGACAGCTAAGCCAATCCGCAGCAGCAGAAGCTGAGCCAGAAGCTGACGACATGCCGCCTGTTCAGAACACTCTAGATTCTCACCCTGCAGAGGCAGATCCAGAACCAGCCCTGGCTGCTGCCCCTGCTGGCCCTGCTTCAAACACTCCTCAGCTGCCGCAGCAGTCTCTGGTTGACAAACTGAATGACGTAGCCGAGGAAGAGCCGGTGATGACTAAGGCTGTTGGCACTGAAGATGGCTCTATTGCCTTTGTCACTGAGCCTGGCATCGCTGAAGGCATCCAAACCTCAGCAGATGCAGCAGCTGTCACGGCAGGCCTAGAGGGTGCCATCAGCATAGCAGGCAAAGCAGGCATTCAAAGCTCACCCGGCAAAGCAGGCGTTCAAACCTCAGCAGGCAAAGCAGCTGAGCAGGGTTCATCAGCAGCGGCAACACAGCTTGCCAAGGACACTGAGGAGTCAACTGCTGGGGAGCAAGCAGACCAATCTCCCGCCAAAACTCGTGCCAGCAGAGCTGCCAAGGCAGCTGCCACAACAGTCAAAGCTGCCAACACTGCAGTGCCGAAATCTGGCGGGAGAAGGTCTTCTGCCCGCTTTGTAGCTGAGAAGAAGAAGCATTCCGGTGCCAGTGCAGCAGGCAGCAACAGCAGCAGTGGCAAGGAGAATGGCACAGCTGTGCCAGCAGAAGAAGCCAACCACATGGCTGAGAAGGAACCCCACAGCAGGGTGGAGGAGGTGACAGGGTCAAAGGGGGTGACCCCCAGCCAGGCTGTATCTGGCGACAAGAAGAAGAAGGAGGGGTCAGACAAGAGGGACTCCTGGATTGGGCGGCAGATCAAGAAGGACTTTGAGACTGACAGCGGCCTCAAGACGTACATTGGCTGGATCATTGGCAGACATGAGGCCAAGAAGTGGTAAGCTCAGAACAGAAAAGAAAAGACCACATTTTCCACCGTCAGTATAATGAGAAGCTAAGCATTATACTGGGCTGCCCAGGTGTGGTAAGCTTACACTAGCAGCAGCAGCCTGAGCCGACATGCGCTGCAGTCAAAGCTTGTACTAGAATGCTGCCTATCAGCCTTCATGTCACAAAAGCCATGCAAACAGTCTTGTCCGTGGAATGATCTCAGCCAGCAGTGCTTGCCAAGCTTACCATGTTTGTTCATTGGGTTACTCTGCATTGTTTCACAAGCCTTGCTGTGACTGGGACAATCTATTTGCGTGCTTGCATCAATGAGCAGCCTGTCTTTAGCATGAAAGCATTCTCCCAATTTTGATTGCTTTTCTCTGTGCTTGCTATGCGTTCACCTGCCTGGAGGATAGCACCAAAACAGGCATGGGCCATGCAGTATAAGCTGGTGTGTTACTGCTGCACCAGTATGTCAGCAGTGTAATACAGGGATGGTACTTTGCATTACAGGTATGCAGTGCAGTATAGTCAGGTGTGTTACCGCTGCACTAGTATGTAAGCAGTGTAATACACAAATGGTACACCTTGCATTGCAGGTATGCAGTGCAGTATGAGGATGGCGACAAGGAGGAGTTTACTCCTTCACAGCTGAAGAAGAAAGGGGTGCTGCAGCCTGAGGGTGAGGGAGACAGGACTGACTTTGAGGAGCTGGACCGCCTCTATGCCCTGGTCAAAGCAGAATGGGCTGCTGGTAACTACCACCCTCCCCCCCTTCAGTAGTGTGTGCTAACAGCTTCTTCCATAATTGATTTGTGACTGCTGTGACTTGGATTGACCAACAGCCAGCATGCTGTGTCAGGCCTGCTGCGCCTTCCATGCTTCACGTGGTGCATAGAAAGTGCAGAGCCAGTTTCGTAGAGCCTGTCCCATGTTGCACCTTGGAAGTGTGCTGCTGTTGTTTAGACTAAGGCAATAATGCATGCTTCCATTTGCCAAGAGAAGCCTTGGCATTTGGTCCGACACAAACCAGCTGGTGCACTTTGCTACTGAAACTCATGACTGTGTGCACTGGTTCAGAGGAAGCTGAGGGGAGTGTGTGAAGGGTCTGTCTGAAGATCAACAGGACTCAGGTGAATGTTCTCCCATGCGTGATGTACGCAGGCAGCAGTTCACGAAGCTTTGTGTCTCTGCTTTAGCAGCAAGCATGTCACGCATGTGATTGTCTTTGCAAACGACTTGATGTTATGGGTTTTGTAAACCGTTTAAATGTGGTCTAAACGTGTAAACCCTAAACCCTAAACCCGTAATGCAAACACTACGTGGTTGCAGCATGACAGTCGCGTTTACACTCATCTGTGCTCATGCAGGCTCCTGCAGCTGGTGCATGTGGAAAAGGCGTACAGAGCATTGGAATGTAATTTGACGCCTGACCTTCACAGCACTTTTGCTTTGTTGCTGTCTCAAAGAGCTTGCTAATACAGCGAGTATGCGCAAAACTGGTTGTGCGATTGAACTGTGCTGGATGCAAAAGCGCAGAAGATGGTAAACGCCATTATGATGTAAATGACAGGTACATGCTCCGATTCGTAACAATCGGCTCTTCAGGTGCACCTTATGTTGTACATAGCAGGCAAAATACCATTATAACCATTACCAGGCCGTTTATACACAGTCAACCAGTGCAAGGCTGCCCTGATGTGTTGCATTGCTCGAGATTTCATATACAGGCAATCAGTTGAAAAGACACTTCCCTACACTGTCACAGTCTCCACTTTTGATGCAATCCTCACACATTATGCCTGTTTGAGGCGTTTGTTTGAAGCTGTAACTGCAGCTGACTGAACAGGCTGTCCTCTTGTAGTCCGACTTCCCACCCACTCAAAGTGGTCACACCTGCCCTGTAGAGGCTTGCCATCTGGACGCCGACAAACATAGAACAGCCTCCCTGCAATAGTATACTCATAGAGTTTTAGATTTAGATAATCTGTTTGGCTAAACCCTGAATGCTGCATCAGTCATACTCAAGCTTAACCATTGCAATCACAATGCAACTTAGTAACAACAGACACCTACCCATTTATGTAAGTCAGACTTGCCAACAATGATGTGGCAGGCAGATTCACTGCTTTGAAATTGTGTAAACACATGAACATTATGTGTGCAAAAATGGTCATGCCAAGTTTCACTATGTTTCCCAAAACAACATGCATGCTGTGGTAGATATCAGTTCCCAGACCTGCCAATCTGGAATCAGTGCACACCTTTGTTAGGCCCATTCTTCTTTACTTCCCTGATCACACAGTCCTCCCCATGTCCCTTACACTTGGGCGCCTTCATTTTGTTCTGAATCTTTGACCAAGCAGCTGTGACCGCCGCCTTGCCAGCATCAGCAGCACTGTTGCGTTGGGACCCGAACGCATCACTCTGAGACAACTGTGCAGATCTTGAGGTGGGATCAGCAGCTTCTGCTTGACTACGCGCCGAAGCCAAGCTGATGCCTTGCGAAAGGCCTGCTTCATGTTCTAAAGCAGGATCATTGCTCATCTGCCTGTCAGCAGCTTCTGCATGCTTTAGGTCTGCACCTGCCTGTTGAGGCATCACTGAATCCACAGAGGCCGCAGGTACAGCTGACTTATCTTCAGCTGATCTGGCAGACATCTGAGGATCATGACTCATGGCAGTCACTGACGTTGCTGTCACAGGTAATGCAGTCACTGGTGATACACCTCCTGCTGCTGGTGCAGCTGTCTGTACAATGTGTGTGCTGGACGTGGCAGCTGCATTAGCAGTGGCATCAGCTTTAGCACTTGCAGCGGTCGCTGTGGTGGTCACAGCAGCAGGACGTTGCTGCAGAAAAGTTCTGAGATTGGTCTGTCCAGCTTTGCCACCCCTTGCACCTGCTTTGCCGCCGCTGCCTTTCCTAGAGACACCAACCCCAGCTCTAGGCATTCCACTGGAGCTATTTTGGGCTATACCTTGTGCTGTAGGCGCTGTCAAGTGCTCTGCTGTGGAAACTGGATCTGTGCTGCTGCTGCTGCTGAGTTTAGTGAAGCAGCTCGTATGAGGGTCATTGGGGTCAGGAAGATGTGGCTGAGAAGCACCACTGAGCTGCGAATGCACATGCTCAACAGTGTTTGAGCCTCCAAGCCATGCCGTCAGCTTGCGCTGCTTCCCTGCATTAACAGGACAAGATCATGCCACAATATGCATGAAGAAAAGTGTGCGCCTTTTGGCAATAAGAACAAGAGCCTCCTGAGGCAGCAGCCCAGAGCTGGCGATGTTGGGAATGAAAGAGGCACCTGCTTTGTGTCAACTGACAGGTCAAGGAGACAAGCTGCTATGGGATGGTGGTCCTATAACAGATATGACAGCAAAGGGGGGGCAGCTTGACGACTTGAAGGCGGCAGCTTGAAGGCTCAAAGGGGGTAGCTGGACAGTTCAAAGGGGGCAGCCCGAAGGCACTCCAAACAGGGGAAAAGGCTGGAGGCAGGCAGATTCGGCCAGCACATCGCTGAGCTGACAAAGAAGCCTGCAACACTTGTTTGAGCTGAAGAATTTCAGACCCAGACCAATCCTGACACAATGCTGCGCACCTGTGAACATGTAGCGGGTAGACAGGGGGGGCGCTGTTTCGGGTGTTGGTAGGGGGGCCAGCAAGTCCCAGTCAGCATGAACTGGAGCATGGTCTGAGCCCTGCATGTTCATCCGGACATCACAGTCTGTGCATTGCTGTAGCAGGCTCTTGCCCGGTACCCCAGCCTCTACACCTCTGCATGCACGTACACACAGACACACATCAGCACAGCTGTCATCACACAGCACCAGCTTGCCTATCTTGCTGGAGCTGTCTCAGATGTTGATGAAGGTGGATGTAAGTAGTGCTCAAAGCATCTGTTGCACAGCTGTCTGCCTTGAAAGCTACAAGCATAGTTGCTGCACACAGCATGCTCTGTCATTGCAGCATTGTCAACACAATGACAGCAGCCACAAAGTGCATATGAGATGTTGCAGTTGAGCAGGGGCCATTGCAAATCAACAGAGATGATGGTAGTACATGTATATCACATGTGGGTATAACATTGTATACAAATTTGCAACGCAAATATAAAGATGTACATGTTTGTGACAAAGTGAGCATGATTCTGCACCCAGACTGTTGCTGCACGAGGCGGGTCATAACATTAATAGCAAATACATGGGACAGGTATAGAAATGTACACGTTTTTGACAAAAATCAGCATGATCCTGTACCTAGACTGCTGCTGTTGCGTGGATGCCAAAACAGGAAAGGCGATGTTGCTGCTCACATCAGACTTGTCAGCACCAGGGGCAGCGTCTGCCTGACCAGCAATGGCAGGCTCTGCAAGCAGGATGAGATCAATGCGAGACCCATAGTTGTTGACCCGTGCACCTGATGCAGTGCTCCAGCAGCTGTATACCTCTTGCCTGCACATGACAATACTGATAGTAACAATAGGAGTGACAATGACAACAACAATCACAACAATATTGTCAACAGTAGTGATGGTACTAGTACTACTCCATCAACAACAATGCAAAAATCCCGACGATTATAACAATGCTATTATTGATAACGCCATCATTCATGCTTTCCGGCTTGTGCTGAGCTAGGTGTATGCAGGATCCTTCCCTGCACATGGCAAGCATGATTGTAACACACCAAGGGGGACCATTTTGCTGTCAGTCATCAGGCGTCATGGAATGTAGTCACCAAGCCTGAATCTGCTACAACATGCTGAACTCTCAGAACTTCAAATGCAGCAGACATCTCGTAACAGCACAGCATATGGAGGTGAACATGAGTTGATTGTGGAAACCAATGTGTGCTGTGCAGACATGAACAGACCTGGCAGGATAGAAATGCCTGAACAGATCCACAAAGTAGCCGCCATTGTGTTTCATAACACTGCTCAGCCATTTCTTGTCAGCCCTGTCCCTAAACTTGCTCACATCCCCGGGATCACAGCTGTCAATGGGCTGGGGACAGATGTTGAGGTCTCCAACCAGAATGACAGCCCTGCCGGCAGCCAGACAGGCCTCCATGCGGCATTGCAGCGCCTGTTCAACCAGGAAAAGACTAAGAAGCAGTCTATGTCAGGAGTCCAGGCAGAGTGATGGTTGTACACCCGTGATTCTCACCTGCTCAGCATGACAGCAGGTGAACCATATTGCAGAACCCTCAACATGGCACACAGAGTATGGTGCAGAACTTGCATAAGCTGTACATCCTTGTCCGACATGCAAGGCCAGCATGCCATATCACCCTTCCACTTGTATTGATATGCTTGTGTCACACAGCACAGAGTTGGTCCAAGAGAGGCTGAGCACATGAGCTAGTGGAGGCTAGAGTGGATAACAACGAGTGCACATGACTGCTGAGTAATTTACTTGTGAGCAGAAAGACACCCCATCATTATTGAGCCTCACAATGTGCCTGGCCATGCTCAAAGCTGGTGCAGCAAAGTCTGCTGGCACAGAGCCTTCTGAGATGCACCATTGGAGACCTCTGGACTGTATGTGAGTTGTTCAAGCCTCAGTTATCAACCAGCTGAGTCTAGTATGTATGCAAACACCTACCACGCCGTTTGTTGAGAATGGGCCAGGTGTGTGTCAGCTAAGATTAGCATGGATTCGTGGACAGACCACAGCATGCTTGCAATGATATGCCTTGACAGTTGAACATCACCTGGTACAGCTGCATTTTGTAGGCAAACCTCTCAGCTGCATTCTCCTCTGAAGTGATTGCCGGGCCGTACAGGTTGAACAGAATGAAAGCCTCATGATCGGTGACTACACACCTGCCTTCCAAATCAATGGCAAGCAGCTCCTCTTGGGTGAATCTATATGCAGCATCATGAACAGAATGAGGATCCCCCGTCTGCCATATGCATTCCAAACAACAGACTTGCTGTCTCTGCAAAAACTCAGGTGTGACGGCAAATGGATCTTTGTGCATAGTTTGAACACTGGATTGGTACCTGTTGCACAGCTCTTCAAGACAGCCTGGGATTTGCCGAGCTGCATTTGCAGCTTCAAGCTTTCCATCATGCAAGATGCCTGCAGACTGACATAAGATGAGTTGCATAGGTCATACAGCTTCAACTGCATTCGTGTCCCAAGGACTCAACAGGGGAACAGAACGTCTGTGTACAACATGATTGTCATTGAACTTTTGGATTATTTGAGCAAGGCATACCTGTGATTCCTTGCTCAGCTGCAACTGGTACTGTGACTGCCTTTTTACAGTAAGTTGCAACGCCTGAGTAACTACGGTCTTTGCAGTGAGAGAAGTAGGAATCCCTGTGGTTTAGACAAGACCCAAACTGAGGACATGTGCGGTGTGCCAATAAAGCAAGAGATGCCAGAGGCAACTCACCAGCCTTCTACGAGCGCAAGGTCTCTGTCAAGCTCAGCCTTGGTAAGTTTCGTTTCTTGAAAGCATATGATGTCTGCATAGCACGGTTGGTCTGGACGCTGGGGGACAGTCCAGTACGACGGTTGCAGACCTAAAGACGCAGCACCTGCCTGCCTGTAGAGAGTCTAGCAAAGTAGCAATGTCACCGATGCCTCTTTTACACACAGCACGTAAGCCGTTGATGTTCCAGGTGACAATGCGCATCCGTTGAGTGACAGTCCAGGGTGATCACGCCGCGTGAGTCGGCTTAAACGGTGGCAGCCCAAGCTACTTTCAGCAATACATCACAGCTGAATACCTGAGGCATACAGGATTTGCGCGCAGGGAACCTGTCGTTGCTTAGCGTCGTTGCCCTGATCTCGGCTGTGCCAAGCGACAGCGTGACTGCTGAGGCAAAGCACGTCTGTCTGTGCGTCTGATACAGCGTTGCCAGAACTGCCACAGCCAAGCCAGCGCGCGACATCCGCAACAATCGTACTCCGCGTGTTGCCTGGACACAACTTTGTCATCACTTGAATTGGGACCCCTTCTGTGGGTGATCGTGTGCCAGCACTCACAACCTAGATGATCACTTGGTGCCTGTCTGAGTGACGCTCGCTACACGCGAACAGCGGATCGACTCAGGGGACCAATCCAGCGAATATGGCTGACCGCAATCCTCAACACAACGATGTTACCCGTACCGATCCGCAGACGCTTGTTCGGTGGATCATAGACCAGCAGCGCACGTCCTCACCTGAGGCCAAGGGCAACCTGTCTATTCTGCTTGGCTCCATCTCAGTGGCTTGCAAGTTTGTGTCTTCGGCTGTCAGAAAGGTGTGCGGCTTAACAAGCTTTCTGTCACACAGCAAGGACTGCAACACAGTAACTGTGAGATAGCTGACTTGTAGGCTGGACTGGCTGGACTCCTTGGTATGGCTGGCAGTGAGAATGTACAGGTGTGGCCATGACTGCACCAAATTCTGCGCGCCCACAACCAAATTGTTGAAGGGAATCTCTCCCTGTTGAATAGCGTACCACCTACACATCAGCAGTGCACCGTCAGTGCAAGACAAGGCTGACACACAAGCTGGTGCACATTTGCCTGATATGCTGCACATGTTGTGCTCAGGGGGAAGATCAGAAGAAGCTTGACGTTCTTGCAAATGAGGTCTTCATCAACATGCTGGCCAAGTCTGGCCAGTGTGCAGTGATAGTGAGTATGGATCTATGCAGTGAAGGGGATTCACTGTGCAGTTATGCCTTAGCTTCATCCCCTGATCCTGCAGTGCATGTGTGGCGCAAAGCACTTGTCTGTACTGCCATCTTCATTGAGTCATAAGACTCTGTCCACAGCCCTCATACCAGTGGCAAAGACTTGCAAGCCTGCCAAGCAGCACAGCTGTCAGCACGCAATCACAAGATCATTCCAGATACACACTTCTGCAGTAGATTATGGAGTCAGGTGCTGCAGCACATGGCTTTCTAGACCAAGCAAGTGCAAAAGTGCACTACTCATGATTCTATACAAGCAGCTATGGCACAATAACAAGCATGCAGTTCCTGTGGCACTCATGCTCAGTAGCCATCAGCCTCTCACTGTTGGGTGAGCTTGTCAGCTTTTCCCACTCATTGCACTGCTCATGTATAGGTGAGTGAGGAGAATGATGATCCTATCATTGTCGAAGAGGCATACCGGGGTGAGTACTGCGTAGTCATGGATCCCCTAGATGGATCATCAAACATCGATTGTGGAGTGTCCATCGGCACCATATTTGGTATCTACAGAGTACAGCCAGGATCAAGTGGCACAGCAGAGGACGTCCTCAGAGTAGGAATCCTGAACCTGAATCTCTTCAGCCATGCTGGCATCAATTTGCCAATGCTCAGGTTTGGCATGCACAAGGATGAAGCATATCCTTTCACACCCATCACCCGTCTTTTGGCAATTGTTCAAGTATGGCGTGTACAATCATGAACCATATCCTTCACCACCCATCACCCATATGTTGGCAGCTGAGACTTATGAGCTGCTTGTGAAATTCTGCTTAAAATGCACTTCTATTGTAATGATTCATGAATCGAATGGCAAGATTGAGTGCTTATGCCTGCTGGTGTCATCTATATGCTTCAAAACATATTGCAATGATGCTGTTGACTTGACTGCTTGTTTGTGCTTTGTGCTTCTCAACACTTGAAGCACTTTTTGATACAATAAGCCCAGTGTACACTGCAGATTTGGAGTCAGCCATATCTCATGCAAGTCTGAGAGCTGACACGATGATGTTTGCAGCCAGGCAAGGAAATGGTGGCAGCTGGTTACTGCATGTATGGCAGTAACTGCTGCATGGTAATGAGCGTAGGATCTGGCAGCAGCGTATTCACACTAGACCCATCTATAGGAGAGTTTGTTCTGACGGCCTCAGACATCCAAATCCCACCCAAGGGCAAAATCTTCAGCATCAACGAAGGCAATGAATGCTTCTGGATGCCAGAAGTTGCCAAGTGAGTGTATGCTATACCTATGTCACAAACTGCAGTGCCTTAGCTTTGCATGAACAGGCACAACAGCTGCTGATGACAGTGCATGCATAGTACAAGTTCTGTACAGCAAGAAGCAAAGCTGGCTGCAGTGACAATAGCAATCACGTTTGGTTTGTGTATGGTAGCAAGAGTTTACTACAGGGCAAAGTTGCTGCAGTGCCAGCTTCATCAGCACTGTGGTCACATAGAGTTCGTGTAGTACCAGACACAGGGGTCGGCTCATCGTCTCCCATTGCAGCTCAATTCCTTGTCCCTTCATCAGAAGAAATTATGCAGCCACTGCTGGAAGCTGCATGATAGCTTCATTGTTCCTGGTTGGTCATGCAGATATGGGCATCATTGACACTTTGTACCCTTATGATCATGCAGATATGTGCATGAGTGCAAGTACCCAGCAGACCAGAAGCCCAAGAGCCTGCGGTATGTGGGTAGCATGGTGGCAGATGTGCACCGCACCTTGCTGTATGGCGGCATCTTCCTGTACCCAGCAGACAAGAAGACCAAATCTGGCAAGCTGCGCCTGCTTTATGAGGTGTGTGACTCCATAATATTATATAGTAATATATACAATAGTATAATATATATAGTATTATAATATGTAATGTTATATAGTATCATAGTATACGCATGACTGTAAACCATGATAAGCTACTGACATACCATTGATGAGCAGCCCCACAGTGTTCAGACATGAGCAGAAGTACTGCAGCAGCGTTGTAATATGCTCATAGAAGTACAATGAGAAAACAGTACAATGCTAGAGTGATTGATTAAAACAGGGTCACAGCTGATCAACAGGGTCACAGCTGGTCTGCATCACAGCCCCCTGTTGCCTCAATGCCTGCGCATTCATAGAAGTAATGCCCAGCAGTGCATGCCTGCTCCACATATGAAGCAACGCTGTGCCTGGTTCAGTTGCTCAAGTACATCTGCAGTGTTGCAGTGCTTTCCAATGGCCTTCCTAGTGGAGCAAGCCGGAGGTGTGGCAACCACAGGCCACGACCGCATCCTGGACATCATGCCCCAGCAAATACATGAACGGTACAATGCTGGAGTCAGTTGCTCAATGGAGCTTGTTGCTGCATCTGGCGTGAGTCTTGTGTTATCAAAGTGGTCAGACAGCTGTGCCTCCTGCATTGTGCCAAACAGGTGAACATGTGGACAGGTGTGGCATGGATGGTTATCTGGCTAAACAGATTTAGGCTTTGACTACAATTTGGACCTTTAAAGGCCCAGATTTGTTTCTGTCAGAACAGCATTGAATGAACTGTATCGTTCAAATAAGATATTCTCGGAATTCTCACAGTTATTGTCTGTTGACTCCCCTGTTGCGTCCTAAAAGAAACGTAATGTATGTATGTAAAAGGATCTCCAGGCTTGTGTGATGATGTGATGCTGGCAATGTGGTGGTATGCAGGAAACCCATTTTTTTGGGCAGCAGGGAGGATGTGCAACGCATTGAGGCACTGTATGCAGGGAGATAGCAGGCTGACTGGCTGTGACGTCTCGTATATTGAAGCCAGCGCTGTCTTTAGTGAACCTGTCGAACTTGAGCCTGTGGTGTGATGGTGCCAAATGTCAGTTTAAGATACGCAAGCTGTCAGCTCTCCCACATTGGCTTGACACAAAATGTGAACACTATTTGAGGATTACAGCTGTACGTGTTTTTGATTCAGCGTGAAGTGTTGGGCATCCTGTTATTCGAGCTTGCACAGTCGTACGCTGAACTCACGATAAATTTAGCTATGGATGACAGCATAATGTCAGTTAAGTGCTCACCGATGCAGCAACCCTGTCAAGGAAGTGGCTTGAGAACTTTGTGATTTGTTTCCTTGATGGATCGGACACACGTTCCCAAGGAAGCACCTTGTAATTTGTTTCCTTGATGAATTGGATCTCAGATACACTTTCCCAAGGATACACTAATTTGCAGAGCTTGGTAAAGTGCCTGGATCATAGGGATATTATATCCAATATAGTATGCAGTCAAGCAAGGTTGTGTTAGGCTACGCAATGCATTGAAATGCATCTCGGAGGCTAGTATTTTGTTTGCAAAACGAGTTGAGCACTCATGTGTGTCCATGATGTACTGCTTGCAATTGCCAGCAAGCAACGACAGTCACTACAGCGCCTCGCAGATCTGTTTCACAGTGACTGTTTGATTTGAACTTACAAGCCGAGTGACACATGCAATAAAAAAAGTTGCAGAAGTACAACCTAATATTGCGTGAAAACTTGTGAGCAAAATTGTTTGCTACTGTGTTTAAGCATCAGGCACAATGACAGCGTTGATGGCTGTATCATTCACAGCAACAGTCCCTCCACAAAACATAGCTGGCAAGCTGCATGCGTAGCTTTGTGTTTGTATCCTCAAAAGTGGATGACAATCTCCCGCTGGCCCCCCATTTCATACACCATATCCAGAGCTTCCTCTAGCGCCACTTGACCAAACTTCGTGATGTAGTTTGAGCCAATTTTGACATCCTTTGGTGCCAGAGATGGGTTGGCTTTTAAGGCCTGATGCAGCAGCAGCAGCAGCAGTACATTAATGGGTTGGAGAAACAACGTGCACACTCTCACAGCACCACATTTCCACGGTTGTCGAGGTGCAAACAAGCAGAGAAACAGGATGCAAGTCAGGCACCGTTGAGCATCAGCACTGTCCATGCAGGCTATGCTCTTTGCACACAGCAAACTAGGTGGCCAGGCATGTGATATCCTGACTGTCACGCTGGCATGCACTGAGGAGCATCTTTGGTCGGGACATAAAACCAGTCAATCAATCAATCAATTTACAATTCTTGTCTGTGGGACGCATCAGGGGACTCAACACACAATAACTGTCAACAGTTGACCATCCCTACCTGAGCCACAGCACATGCACCCTCATCCTTGATCTCATTGTAGCCCAGGTCCAGCTCCACCAGCCTCTCGTTGGTGTGCTCCTTCAGTGCTTGACTGATCCACCCCGCACCTGAGTGCAAGAAAGGCTCAGACAGTGATACTGATTGCCCTTTTGGCAACTTTGAAGTTGAAGCTGCCTTGTGGCACCTTTGAAGCTGCCTTTGTTACAGGTGTTTTGAAGCTGCCTTGTGGCACCTTTGAAGCTGCCTCTGTTATAGGTGTGCAAGGTTCAGAGCGACGATGCTTTCTGACAGCAAACAGCACCCGGATTACAGATGGACTGCACGTGGGAGACAATGGTTTGCTTTGCATATGGGGTGAATAAGCTGGGGTGTTCAGCCATGAACCAGGGAGGCTCAGACAGTAATAGTGATTGCCCTTTTGGCACCTTTGAAGCTGCCTTGTGTCATGGGTGTGTGCAAGCTTCAGAGCGACGATGCTTTCTGACAGCAAACAAGGCACTCAGATCGCAAGTGCACTGCACATGGGTGACCATGGTTGGCTTTGCGCATGAATAAATCAGCTGAGTTGTTCAGTCCAATCCTGTATGAATCAGAGAGGGGACAGTCTGAGGGATGCACTCACTGAACCATAGTGACAATTTCTGCACTGTTGTGTTCAATTTTGAAAATCGATCATCAATAAATTTTGGTAAAATTGCAGAGCGGCGGGCCCATATCTTTTGCGGGATATTTGGCTTTTTGTAACGTAAACTTTCTAAACAAGAGGCTAGGCTTGGAAGATGCAGCACAGGATGAGCAGCAGACACTTCCTGCAGGGTCTGAAGCTCTGCAGAATTGTGGCTTGGGTTGTAAGACTCAGCACAGGAGAGGCAGCAGAAGCTTCCTGCAGGGTGTGAAGCAGGGCCCAACCTGGGTTGTTCAGGCTGTTCCCTCTGAGGTCCAGAGTGGCAATGGATGTGTTGAAAAGGATGAGGTCAGCAATCGCCTTGGCACCTTCATTCTCTCCCACCTTGCACCAACCCATCTTCAACACCTCAATCTGCAGACGCTTGCATGCTCAAAATCAGCAACAACTCATGATGACTCATCAGCAACACCTCATGATTACTCATCAGCAACTCCTCCGGAGGTACTTCCATTGGTCTCACAATATGCACTTGATGAGCAATCAGGAGGTGAACTATGTAGATTCCCGTGATGGATGATGACTGCTTTCTCACAGAGCACACGTGATGCACATGAAGCAGGCGAACAGACAGACGGACGGATGCATGGACACACAGACGGATGAACCAACAGGAACAAAATTGGCAGGCATGCCAACTGACACAGACAGATAGACAAACAAGCAGAGAGGACAATCAGGATTTCCTTTCCGCCAAATGGACAGCAGAACAAAGGTGGATGTCGACAAAAACCTCATTTCCACAGTATCGGTCATCAGAGGCAGCTGCCTAGCTGACTTCCAGAGTGACTCACCCCAAGGTCATACTTGACAACATCAGCAAGGTATTTGGCCCCCTCCTCCCCAATAGGGTTGTACCCTATCTCCAGGGTTTTCAGGGTCAGGTTTCCCCTCAAGGACTCCAGCAGCACCTTGATGCCTTCTGGGCCGATGTTGTTGCCCCCAATGTCCAGTACCTTCAGGCTGCTGTTGCCCTTCAGCGCCTCTGCCAACTGCGCAACAGAAGAAGTATGCAGACAAGAAGATGTATGCAGACCAGCAGCACCTTGATGCCCTCTGGGCCAATGTTGTTGCCCCCGATGTCCAGAACCTTCAGGCTGCTGTTGCCCTTCAGCGCCTCTGCCAACTGCCTACCAGAAGAAGTATGCGCACCAGAAGAAGTGTGCAGACCAAAAGAAGCATGCAGACCAAAAGAAGCATGAGAGCAAAAGAAGTATGCAGATCGGAAGAAGTATGCAGACCAGAAAAGGCACGCAAACCAGCAGCAGGTGGAGTTGTGCTTGAAGGGAAGGCAAGTTTGCCTGGTTGAAGAGGGTTTGGGGTTTAGGTTTTCTCTGGTGAGTCAAACAGGTGTCATTGCAAGCATAGAAGCAGCTGCTCACTTGCTACCACGCCGCCACAACCAGCATGTCTTCATTGAAACTCTGAGTAGCTTTAGAGTAGCTGCTTTGTGCAAAAGAACTTTTGCTGTGACAGGCCATACATTTCTATTGCTGCTTTATACAGTTGAATGCCATCAGCACAGTACGTCAGCATGCTGTTGATGACTGCTCTGATTGCTAATGCCAGCACCACCCCATACACCCCCACCACCTACACCCCCACCACATATACCACCACCACACACACCCCCCAACACCAAATACACATACACCACCACCACCACATACACACCACCACCACATACACACCACCACCACGTACACCACCACCACATACACCACAACCACCACATAATACACCACCACCACATACACCACCTCCACCACACACATAACCACCACCACATACAGGGTAAGAAGATTCACATGACAGGGCGAATTATCACCTTGTAGGCCCCGCCATTGCCAATGTCATTCATATACAGATTGAGCTCCTTCAGCTTCTTGGCCTTCTTCACAAAGTCTGCAATGGCCACAGCTCCCTCCTCACCCAGACTGCATTGAGGCATGATTGGTCAGGGCCCTTGAGCATTGGGGCATGATCGGTCAAGCCCTTGAGCATTGGGGCATAATTGGTTAGGCCCTTGAGCATTGGGGCATAATCGGTGAATCCCTTGAGCATTGGGGCATGATCGGTCAGGCCCTTGAGCATTGAGGTATGATTGGTCAGGCGCTTGAGCATCATGCTAAGCAAGTTGGTGTTGCAGAGGTAGGAAAACATGCAATAAATTGAAAGACTTGCAGCATCGTTGCTCACCTGGTAGTGTGACATACAAAATAAAAAGACTTGCAGCATTGATGATCACCTGTTGGTACGTGGTTGAAGTGTGGCATGAGGTAAACCTTACTGGCAGTGGCGAATGACTGTCAAATGGTAAGTTGGTGGTGTGAGAAATCCGCTTCATTGCAGTTTGTGTCTGAAGACCAGATCAAGGTGTATTGCGGTGCTCATGCTCTGTCTCTCTTGGCTGTGTGGGCTTTCACGAGGCAACTTCAGAAGCATGCTGTAATGGAAGGGAACAATGGATGATAGACACTGTGGCAGCAACAGCGCACTGAAGGCTGCCTCATACACATCACCCTTGCACATTTTACCTGCTGGATGCATATACAGCGTTCTCTTGCCCAATACATGCAGCAAGTTTGCCATGCTCTGACATATCAAGCAGCTCTTCTTAGCTCCAAAACACCTGTTTTGTTTCAAAAACGACTGTTTCACGGAGACCTAAATCCAGAAATGCCTGGGGACAGCAAAAACGCGCGTGGGCCCTACCCTGGGGAGATGTTTAAGAGAGAGTGCAGCTGGGAATGGGACCCTGGGCAGCCCAATATAATAGTGATACTCATCACGACAAAGACGCCAAAAGGCATAGTGTTTTCTTTTTGTTCCAGCTGGGATGGCTTGCCTGTTGTTGCCAGCATCTAGGACCCGGAAGGAGGTCTCCCTTTCTGAGAGGGCACCACAAAGGGCCTTGATGCCTTCATTGCCCATGTCATTGCCTTTGATGTACAGCTCCTGAAGGGCACTGTTCTTCTGAAGGGCATTCGCCAGCACCCTCGCCCCTACCCCTCCCACATAGTTGTCACTGCAGCACAGGTTCACTGTAAGTAAAGATGACCTGTCTGCCTGTTTCATGCAGTACTACATTCTGAATGCAGAAGTTGAAGGCAGGCTTTGATCATCAGCTTCCACCAGTGTCCACTGTGTTGCGCTCACGACTCCACTCTAAATGCGGAAGTTGAAGATACAAGCATATCATCAGCTTCGACTCGTGTCAACTGGTTTCAATATCAACTGGAGATCAGCAAGTGCAGTGCGCCAGGATGGCATTTGGAAAACAATATTAAAAAATGATGCAACTTGCAATAGCTAATGTAACTCAGAACAGCATATACAAAATGACACTATGAACAGCAGCCTGAAAAGCTCACTTGATGAAATTTGCAATAGCTCATGTTACACCAAACAGCATGCACAAAGTGGCGCTATAACCACAGCCTGAGAAGCTCACTTGATATGCAAGGAGTGCAGAGCCTGGTTGTCTGTGAGGGCCTCTGAAAGAGCTGTGATGCCATCATAGTCGATGACATTGCCACTCAGCTCCAGGTGGGTCAGCGTTGTGTTCACCTGCAGACACTCACAAGCCAGTGTGAGCAGAGTGGTGACACTAGCATGTGGACTACAGTGAAGCATTTTTGAAGCATGCAGTTGCAGGCACAAGCCAGTGTGAGCAGTGTAATGGCACGAGCACGTGGACTATTGAGAAGAGATTCTGAGGCATGTATACAACGCTTTCCTCAGAAGCCAATGCTGTAGATTGACTGGAACACAGAGGTGAGCTGGTTTGCTCCAACAATGCAACTTCAGCATTTGCAACGCAGCATAACACAGCACAGCATGGCGCAAAGTGTTCCTCTTCGTAAGAGATGAGGGAATGGACAACACGCATGAGATGGGATGGATTGTTTGGTGATTTGGAACCAACCTTGAGCATCTCAGCGAGTGCAGCCGCTCCTCTGTCCCCAATGTTGTTGGCACTCAAGTTGAGGGTGTGTATCCTGGCATCGCCTGCGTAAAAATTTCAACAAAGTCAATTAGGGCAGCAGCACTCATGATGCACATGCTGAAGCTCGTCGGTGCGTATGTTGCTGATAGGTCTGAATCAGTCATCACATGCATGTGTGCAATCAGCTGTCAAAGACTCCTTTGTTGATTGAATTTTGACACTCATGTGAGCGTACATGAAACTTGCATGGGGTTTGAGTTGAAGGCTGGCATTGCAAGCCGCACAGGGCGATGCAGGCACACATGCATTCAGGATTGCTGCAATTTGGACATCCTGCTTTCTGTATGTTGCTGCAAAGCATGCATTGTCCTTCTTCAGACACTGTCGATTAGACAGAGCATGGCCCCTCCAACAATGACATTGACCATGTCTATTTTTTGAAATATCCAAGAACAAACTCATGTAATCAGAGAAATATAATATCTGTGAGAGAAATACTACGTAGTTCCATTTGTTGCATAAGGAGCATACCTGCCATGTACTGAGCTACTGCCTCTGCACCATCATCTCCTATGCTGTTGGTGTCAATCACCAGAGTTTCCAGGGTGTCATTGTTTTTCAAGGCTTCAAGCAGTTGGGTGATGCCCATCTGTCCAATGCCGTTCTTCCCAAAATCTGCCGCCATGCACCTGCGCATTGAAAGCAAGGCAGGGTGAGGTATTGCACCTGTGTGCATGCGGCTTGTTGCAATGGTTGTGCGGAAGCAAGTTGTATTACAAGAGCCGACGCCCCCTCGTGAGGTAGGGTCTTAGTCTTAGCAGGATTTTGTAATGTATGCTGGCAACCATCGGGGATGCCTTGCACAACAGGCCTATCAAAAAAAGCAAGTTGTGTGCACGCAGGAAAGGGGTGCAGCAATTGTCATGGCGTGTTTGCTTGCATGGTTGTGGGTTTGCTTAGTCCAAAGCATAAGCGCATGACTCTCACAAAGAAGAAGTCAGTTGTGGAGTCTGCAGGCGAGAGTAGCGAATTGAGGATTAAGGTTTCTGCAAATGGCATCACTGCACCTTTAGCATTACCAAGTGGCTCTCTGTGATAGTTCTGCTCAACAAAGTCTGTCAAGCAGCATAGACCATGACACTCAGCAAAATGTGATGTCGTGTGATGATGCAAACTTGCCAGCCATGCATATAGACAATGTGGTCCATCCAGCATGTTTTGGTTGTCACGCGATGCATTACAGTGTGAGCTGCACCTGTCATTGAACGCCAAGGCCTCTGCAACATATGCACAGCCCTCTTCGCCAAGATTCTTGGCAGACAAGTCCACAGAGGACTGATTTCGGATCTGGCCCATGAACTCATTCAAGCGCTGTGTGGCTTCACGCTGTAGCTGCTTATGCGTCAGTTTCTGCATCAAACAAAGGCAGAATCATGCTGATGATCATGAGTTCAGGTTGTGATTTTGCGATGCTATCATGCCTCAGTGTGAAGACTGAATGTTGGTCTGCTATGCACACTACATGTGCCGCAATGAGTATGATACAGTTGAACCAGGATCACATTAAAGTGCATGTCAATATACCTTTTCTTCTTCAGGAAGCTGGCGTTTCGAGAACTGCTTGATAGCAAACACCACTGCAGCTATCAGCGCTACTGCCCCTAAGCCTAGAGCACCAAGCTTGACCAAGTCTCCTGAGCTGGACGGTGGTTGGGATGGCGGAGCTGCCGCTTGTGACTGATACTGCTGTTGCTGTTGTTGCTGTTGCTGCTGCACTGAATCCTCATCCAACGCCTCGTATGTGGTATCAGTTGTGTCCGCTAGGTCCTGTTCTTCGATATCAAGCTGTTCTTGTGCTGCTGCTTCCAAGTCTTCGTCCACGGGTCTTTCCTCAAGCCTTTCGGCGGCACGCTTCTTCTTGGACTTTTTTGCGTTGCATGCAAATCGCCGCTTCTGTCTGCTTGACCGTGAGCGTTGATAACTGTTCGCGATACCCATGCCTTGGGCTGAACCGGTCCTGAAGGCGGTTCGCGGTGGGCAGGCAGCCATGCTGCAATGAATTGCGTGTGTGGGGAAAGCAGCATAGCTCGCGCTTCCGTGAGGCGTCAAGTGTAACATTCTGACGCGTCTGAATAGCGATCAGTCGCGTCCAAGACAGACAGTGCTTGTTATCGACAAACTTCAGGCTTTGCGTGCACCACAACAATGGACACTGCGTGTTAGCACACAACGCTCGATCATCGGGCAGGCGCGACACACGTATGACAAGCTGGACGCTCAAATAGCGACAGGAAAATTTCGGAAGGGAGGCTGACGCTCTCCGTGCACGCTGACCGTGCTGACACCTTCATGACTAACAACATGCATGAAGCAGTGGATACCCATAACCGATAACTGCAGATTGTATGGATGTCGCGCAAGGCATGTTGTACAACACATACAACAGATAGCTGTCAAAAAATGCAACAAGTAGCATAACTTAAGCCAACATTGAGCTTGCAGACGTCAGCTAGCATACAGAACGCGTGATAGTTGCAGAATCAAGTACCAGATCAAGGGATGCCATCAGGCACTCATTGCACCATTGTTATTGTTGACAAACAAACTGTTACAAATCAACATAAAATCAACAATGTGCAGCAACACAGCTGCACAGGAATGTCAAGACCATTGTGTCAAGTCCATTTTTGCCTGAAATCAGAAATCTTCTATACATATACAAGATGTGTCAATGTCAAGCAAGCAACACACAATGCTCTAGGAAAAGTCTGTGCAGACTTGAGCTGGTCAGCTGAGCATGCTGTCAGGTAATCTAGTTCCAGCGGCCTCTGGATGATCCTCGACCCCGGTCTCTGCCACCCCCCCTTGCAAACTCACCGCCTCCTCTAGCAACCCCTCTACCCCTATCACTGAAGCTTCTGCTGCTGTCACTGTGCATGTCACCACGCCCCCTGCTTGCACCCCCATGACCTCTTGGGGGTGGGGGCAGGTAGCCGTCTGAGCCTTCCTGTCCTCTTCCTCTGCCGTCCATACTGCACAGCAACCAATCAGATCCAGCCTTCTGCTCAGGATGTAACAATGCTGCGTCCGTTGAAACACACCACTCCAAAGCGAATGCCACTGATGCCGAGCCACAGCGCTTGCAGCAGGTGCCTTTTGCATGCGCCCTCTCTCACAATTGCACAATCTCAGAACCATATGAGATGATCTGAGGGATCTGCATGTTTGTGACAAGACATGGTGCAAAATGCTATCAAGGGGTGGGGTGAGTACCTGCCAGGGGGACCCCCTCCATCAAAGTCTTGGGGCCGGCCTTGTTCTTGATCATACCGTCCCCCGCTGGCAGGGCCTCGGCCACCGCTATGGCGGCCTCTGCCCTCCCTGCCCCGGCCGGGCCCACCTCGGCCTCTTCCTCTGTCATCTCTTCCTCTTCTGCTTCCTCCAATCACACTGTCAAGGCCTTCCCATCCCACCAGCCCTTCCCTGGGGCATGTTGAGACACTTTCGACCATGGCAGGACACAAAGCAGTTTGTCAGCATTCAGCTTGCTCAGCAACATCACCAAATGCACTCAGCATTGCTGTTGCTGAATATGATAACCTTGGCCTTGAGGCAAACTTGCAATGCATGCCATTGAGGCATGTGCACTGCAGGAGTGGTGCTGGAATAAAGAAGCACACAAACCATGATCACAGCGCAGACTATTCAACAAAACCTAGGCTGCAAAAACAGGACCGCAAGCAAGGCTGGTGAGTGGGTGTGACAGGCATACATACCTAAAGCTGTCGTTGGCTTAGTTTGACTCCAAGCACAGTCATGCGAGCACCAGCCTTACAGGACCAAGCAAATAAACGAGATGCTGCAAATTCAACACTGTCAACCATGTGTGAATGATGATGTCGTGCCAGGACAAAAAGAGCCATCCCAAAGGCTTGGAGTAGCTGTCAACAGGATGGTGAAAGGCAAACCTGCGATGGGCAGGCACAGGGGCATAAGCAGGTGCCGGAGGGCCGTTGGGGTGTCCAGCTGCCCTGTGAGGGCCCTGGATAGGAGCAGGGCCTGGGGCACTTCTGTAGGGCCCTTGGTCAGGGGCAGGGCCAGGGCCATGATGATAGGTGGGCCGCTGCAACTGCCCTTGCTGGGGTGGGTAGCCACCAGGGGGCCCTTGAGGGGTCTGCAAGGTGATGGGTTGGGGGAGGGACATTCCAGGTCTTGCAGCTCCTGTACAAAAACTTTTCAATACAAAAGCACCCAACCACAGTCAACCACATGCATTCTTTTAAGCCCTTTTCATTGGCTGCAGCAACTACAAGCAGCTAGCCTGGAATTTGCATTTTGTGGTTATGCATGCGTGAGCTCTGATAGTACGTAATGATGCTGAATTTGTTTTGAATGTCTGATCTCAAGCTTGGCTTCATGCGTCATGTGTCATCTCAAATCCTGACAGTTACTGAACAGAGGCTATGTGGGCTGGAAATCACACCAAATCAGCATTGGTTTTACAACAAAGATAGGCAAGCTTACAAACATCACAAGCGGTGATGTGCCACGCATTGCATGTATGCTCAACTCAGCGCCGTTTGCAAATGCATGCTCCTTCGACAACAAACACTGCTGTACACAGTGGCACAACAGCCTGCCAAATGCAAACTCATGACAGCTGATTGTGTTGCCAAACACCTGCAGATAGTGCTGTTATCTACATCAAATGTCCAACTTTAATGGCGTATATACGCCTGTATATCCGTATGTAGATCTGCAGACGTTTGGCTGCATCTAGGTTTGATTAGTCTGTCTAATTGCACTGCCAGTTGTTGGTCGATCCCGTTTATACGCTATATATGCATGGGCATCTCATATGTCTGCGTAGATGGCCGGCAAGCGTAGATAACAGCACTACCTGCAGATGGCCCTCCATAGCCAGGGTTACCACCATGTGGCATCTGGTGAGGGGCCGGAGGGTAGGGGTCAGGGCCTGCCCCTGCTGGAGGGTACTGAGGGTGGCCATATGCCTCTTGGGGCCTTGATGCACTGGGGCCTGCTGGGTAATGCCCTGGCCCTGTAGTCCAGCAATGCACAGAGGTTAGGACCATTTCAAGGGTGGTGGAATTTGCACACATGACCTTTGATGCCCTGACAGCACAGTCCAAGTCAGCAAATGCAGTCAGTTGCTCAGTGTTACAGTGTGTCATCGGTAGCAGAAAGGCACATGCGTGTCAGGACAGACGCATGATTGATTGATTGATTGACTGATTGATTGATTGATTGATCAAATTGATTGGTTGATTAATTCCGAAGCTTGCCGCAGCAAGATGAAGACCATGGAGATTGCTTCAAGGCAGGAAGGTATACGCAGCGGGGCTTCTGTGCAAGGAAAGGAAAGGAAAGGAAAGGAAAGGAAGGGAAAGGAAGGGAAGGGAAGGGAAAGGAAAGGAAAGGAAAGGACAAAGAAATACAGACAAGCAGACAGGCATGATGGAGCAAAGGAAGCAACATTTGGATTAAGAAGGAAGGATTAGACTATTGAAAACAAATGGACGGAACACTGCAACACCGCAACAAATCCAGGTTGTTGACTGCAGCTGCTACTTGCTGGCTAGGGTTTTTGATTAGGGTTTCTGACCTGTGGCTGGAGGTGGCTGCCGTTGAGGGGCTCCCCATTGCTGCTGCTGGGGTCCAACCTGTCCCGGCAGACCCATCCTGGGATCATGTGACATGTCATGTGGGGGTTGGCTAGGACCCATGTGGTCAGGCTGCTGGGCTGGGGCCAAGCCATAGGGGTGGGGTGCAGAAGAAGAAGCTGAAGGACCAGGAACTTGCGCACCTGTGTAGCACGTTCTGTCAGAATAGAGGCAGGAACAGAGAAGGAAGCAGGAAAAGAGAGGGAAGCAGCCAAAATTGAGGAGGAAGAGGTGAAGCACAGAAAGATGAAGAGGCACAGGTCATGCTGCAAAGATCGCAGTGAAGGACAAGCATGCTCTAAGGGCAACAAATGGGCATCTTTATGTTGATACAATTGGGGATGAGGATGAACCTGGCAGGGCCACACTCTGGACACCAAGGGCGGCAGCCAGGGCACTGATGCTACCCAGATCCAATCCGGCTGGTAGCACGTTCCCCTGCAACATGCCATTTTGATTTGTACTTGCAGGGCTGGCCAGTCAGAAGGGCTGCCCTATGGTGAGAAGAGCCTGTTTGTGGCAAATGACTGGCACACATGTTTGTGATGGCCCTGCTGAAGATTGCATGTGCTCTGTGTGATTCCAGGGTCCAAGGCCTTTGCATCAGTGTGGCAAAGCCATTGCATGTTCCAGCTGGGTACACAGGGTGACAGAGCACAGCACAGCACAGCACAGCACAGTACAGCACAGCACAGCACAGCACAGCACAGCACAGCACAGCACAGCAGCCCAGAGCTTCGAGCTTCCAGGCAAGACACCTTGCAGAAACACAGCCTATGGCAAGAGGGGCATTTTGGCACAGGGCAGGTTCAGCACACCTGTGACTGTGCAGACAGGGCAGCTTGCAGCTGTTGCATGGGGCCTGCTTGTGCATCTTGCCCTGCACCAGGGGCAGAGGGCATGGCCCCTAACAGCCCTGCCCCAGTCAAAAACGGCACGCTGTGCAGAGGCCCTGATCCAGGGGCAGGGGGCACGTTGCTAGGCGGCCCTGCCCCTGAGAAGGGCTGCTGAGGACCTGGGGCTGGGGGCACAACTGACATGGGGCCAGTAGAGGACAAGGACTCTAAAGTAGGGCCATCAGCAGGACTCGTCTGAGCATGAGGTGAGTCAACATGAGAGTCTGGCATGACAGCTGGCTCATAGGTAGGTGACTCATGTCGCAATGTTGGCTTCCAATCCTGCAGCATGACACCGACTTATCAATTTCAAGTGCTGCAAGTTTACGCATACAGCAAGAGAGCAAAGACAGCAACAGGCACAGTAAGTTTTCCAGCTGGTCAAAGACACTGGTCACCAATATCACCTTTCTATGTATGACCACCAACAGCAGCTGTGAGTCCTCAATGCCATCAGGGATGGAGGTGGAAGTATGGGTAGCAAGCATGGCTGACTTCTTGGCAGTCTGTAGGAGCCTGTCCACCAACTGACAAGGCGGTATGATGTAGGCCTCAAGACCAGTCTCAATGTCAAGCACTCCTGTGCGCTGCTTGCTGCTGTACATCTCAACTAACTGCAACAGCAGAAGGCAGGTTCAGGGGGAAGTCTGAAAGCAGGTTCAGGTGAAATTTGAACTTCAAAGCAGGATTAGAGAGGTGATTTGAATTTCAAATGAGCTGTCATATCAGATCACAACCCTGGACTGCTGATCCACGAGGCATTTTCATCTAATCACCTTTACTCTTTGTATTCATGCAAATTCGACTTGCTTCCGATGTTCCTTGGAGTTCACTGCCTCACATCATTTGCACAAACAGAACTATCAAAATTGTACCACTGGCAAATTTGCTTGACAACCATTCACAGGCTGCCAGATAGTACATAAGAAATTGCATAAGCCCCACTTCATGTGTATCCACAGCAGTGAATGTAACAAAGACAGAATTACCATCAAGTGCATATTGCCTTATCTCGAGACTAAATTTCACAATATTCAAGTGATTAGAATGCTTTCTGGACCTTATTGATGGAACCACTTTCTGATTGGATACTGATTCAAAATGCTTAGCTCCGCTCATATGTTGAAGGACTGATGATTTTAGTTGCACACACTGCCTGTGCATTCAATCACTCTCATGTTGAAGCTTTGCCCATGTTATATTGGCAAGTCGAGTTCTCTTGCGCATATCAGTTATCAGAGACTTTGTGGATCTTGCTTGCTCCTGATTTTGGTCTGGACTGGAGGTGCAAGCCTTTGAACCTAGAAAGTCCCTGAATCCGCAAGCTGGGCTGTGCACAGCATGCACAGTGATCTAGCAATCACAGCTGCAGTGCTGTGCTGCAATCTTGCCAAGATGTAGGTTGTCAAACCGGCGTCTTCCGCTGTTGCTTTGCTGCTGTTGAAGCATACCATACCAGACATGCAGGGTAGGCTGAGCATTTGCAGAGCACATGAGACAATAGAGGCACAGCATGGCACATATAAAACACACACACACACACACACACAACAAAGAGGCAACGGTCGTGCAAGCATGCAGTGCAAGTGTCTGTGACCATTGATTACCCAACAAAAGCCTCCACAAAGAGTCAAAAAGGAGCAGATAGGGGTTGTGTCCTGCCTTGAGGCTGCATACTCATGTCTCACCTCAACTAGATGCGTTTTGTCAGCAGCAGATGCATCACGAGCAGACATGAGAGTCCCTAGGGAAACAGTGCGGCTCTTTGACACACGCAACTCTTCAAGAAAAGCAGT
>JAABUK010002763.1_pt1 | contig 30915 bp, 31 predicted proteins | sample 5559141 | NCBI WGS metagenome assembly JAABUK01 (sample SAMN10711869, study PRJNA513367) | rock metagenome | isolation source: Antarctica rocks | place: Antarctica: Victoria Land, Pudding Butte nord | collected 2016-01-03
CAACTGTAGGTCTAGAAGAATAATAGATCAAACCCACCTGGGGAACACCTTCACGTCTTTTGACCCTTCAAGACATCTACAAAGAGGTCCTTTCTCCAGTATGACACATCAAAGGCAGATGGCAAATACTTCCGCATCTTTCAGCCCTTCGGAACATCTCGGACAAAGCTACGATACAACACAGGGCAGGGGTTGCAGTTAACTGCCCCGATCTAAGATTAGCATCCAGTTTTTGGAGCACAATGTTGCCTGGAGGTGAACACCCTCCGTCTGGAGTCTACGAGCATGTTTGCGTATAAGACCTTTGTCCAATCCGCGGACTGACCAAGCTCCAGGAATATCCAAATACTATGCAACCTTTGTCTTCACAAAAGTCTTAATAGTTTAGAGCACTTACCGTCTCTTACTCATGCCTCGACAAGGTAAGAGTCTCAATGCTGTTCATAAGAATATTCCCGAGCTGACTCGATTCAGGTTCCACCGCTTGTCCTAGATGTCGCCAACGGGAAAGTCAAGTGTGACCGTGCCTCGATTCAAAGTCGGTCCTGCAAAGCCTGCAGTATGAGGAAAGAACTATGCCAACTTCCTACATTTTCGCCCAAGCAGAAAATTGCCAATGGTCATAAAGGAGAACGCATTCTTAAGTTCAACACCTAAACGACAATGAAGATGCAGACCCTCAGGGCCACGAAATCACGCAACCACCAACCACATTAATCGAGAACAATGTCAAGCAGAGTCTTAAAGCCACAACAACTCACTACCACAACAAATCATCAGTCACACTTCCTGTCTTCGTAGGTGATGCTCTAGCACCATTGCCCGAGCCTTATGTTAGACCAAATCCGTACCTATTCTCTTCAAGCGCAGCAGCATCTAACGCCACACTGCAACAACAAGATAATCTCTTTTGTTGGAACGAATTATCGATTCCTCAGATGCATGTGTCATCAAATTCCTACGATTCTGCAGAGTGCTCTATCAATGATTCTCTCGAAGCCGTTTTAATTGCCGATTCAACATCTTCAGCTTTTTCTCTCTAGAATCATACCTGTCACGCCAGTCAGACTACGTTATGTCTAACGTGAACTTACGATCACCGTACTTCACGTCTATCTCTCGACGAGATTCTGCGCATTTGCACACGCCTACCGAATTCATTGGGATCTTGGAGATTTCATTCAAACCCTAATGTTGAAATCACGGCTGTAACGGACGTCAATTCTCAACGCTCCCCAGTTTACAGAGACATCAACGGGAAAAGTCAGGCGCGGCGACGAAATTTTCTTGCCCACACTGCGGAGCAGACTTCACACGGACTACAGCGCGCAATTTCCACATAATGCTATACTGTCGGGAAATAATTCGGTGATCGGGGATCCTCATTAGATAGGGCGGCAAGACGATAGAATGTTCTCATTCAAGGTTTCGAGCTTAATATTGTAGGTGAAGATATTTGCCAGCAGTTTCCTGAGGCGAATACTTTAGAGCATTTCGATATGTGTGTTCAATGGCGTTAGATGTAGCTGGAGGGAGATAATTCGCCAGCGGTTTCTCAAGGGTTGAATTTCTTGTTGTTTGGGATGTTTGATACTGAAACATTAATATCTGGCTCGTTTTATGGCAGCGACCGAACTGTGAAGATGTTTTCTCGTCTTTCAAGCTCGACTTCTGAACTGTGCTCTACGACATCTCTGCTGGAGACAATCTAAGCTACCGGGGTCTCAAAAGCATCGAGGCTTTCCGCGGCTAGATGCCAGATAAGAGATAACTTTAAGTGATTAGTCACGTCTGCAAGTGCTTTAGGCGAGCTCGGCTCGCGCTCGTGTTAGTGCCGGAAAAGTTTCCAGCATCGAGTTTCAGCCTCTTTCTAGAAGTAGAAAGAGGATTAAGATCTATGGCTTCGAGCTCCTTTAGGAACTCGGCTTCTAGAAGGTTCGAGAATATTTGCGGGTGACCACGATCTCTCACTTCGAGAGATGAAAGAAATTGCCATGAATGTCCTCAACCAGAAGTGAATGCCGGAAGTTTGAAGTGAATGCAAATGCAAAGGACGAGATACGGCTCCAGAAGTGAATGCTGAAAGCCAGAAGTGCATTGTTGTAATACCCTCGCGATCGTCTGTTTCCATCCTCGAAATCCTTACTGCTAATTCTTATCGGCGTATCAACTTTCAGCGTTCAGCATAGCGAAATCCACCAGCACACCACGTTCTCATTCATTACGCTCAGACACCTGTTACCATGCGCATGATACGCTCAACGGGCTACCGCTCGCACAGAATAACAAGACACAGTAGAGGCGCCGGTGTAGGAATTGAGGGCGTTTGAAAGCGTGCACGTGTGGGCATTAACATCACATTGATAGGTCAGAAAACTGAACTCTAAGAACGAAGAAATCAGTAGAACAGACGTGGTGTGTTCGACTAATTCTGCCAGACTGTAAACGGCCAAGATATCGGCAAAATGCATTTAACAAATCAACAGTTTCAACCTTCAACCTTCAACCTTGCAACAAAGTTTAACTTCAGTGCCCGAGAAGGTAGCATTCAGATTCCTAACTCTAGCTCGTTTCGCTGCCTCCTCGACGATGATGAGACATAGTTGTGGCTCCCCTCAGTTCTAAATGACTCAGCAATGAAGGGGAACTTCTGATGCATGCATTCATGATTGGCGAACAAGATTCAGATAAGTGGTCGAGAGCTTTGAATTGCCTCGTCTCAGGCGATCGGTAGCCTTGTGAGCAAGCTGCAATCGGGTAAAAGCAATGACTCACAGATGCCTCGTTGTATAAAGCAAAATACTTGTTCGACTATGTCTTGAGTTATTCTCCAAGTTAACTGAAGTGCTTTTGTTGCAGATTTCAATCAAACATTCAAGAGCACTTTCTTATTCTACTAAATTACACTCGATTACATCTTTCTCATATCATGACCACTTGTGTAGCCCGGTCTTTTACTGTTCCAGGTCTCAACGAGGCTCTCAATTTTACCGACTTGAATGACAGTCACATGGTGTAAGCCATTCAGCCTCTCTTATAGATGCTCCTGTGTAGTAACAAGTCCATAGGTACAATGAACTCCTTGATGACTCCCAACAGCCAGAAGTATCTGAGACACATATTCAGAGTCTTGTCGAGCTCTTCGTTCGTCATAACGCTCACACCAAGCTTGGGGTTCATCTTATTCATGGCCACTTCAAGACTCCTCCCAACACAGTCATGCTGAGAACCAGTATCGAAAATTCTTGCGACCGTTGGACCAAAGCTACGGCAATCGACGCTGTCAATCTCAGCAAAATTCATGAACACATATTCGCCCTCCACTCTGCAGGTGGGTTCGTCGCATATGAGTATCAAGATGGCTCAATGCCCGACCTCTTCGTCATCAAGAAAGCCTTCTTCATCGAATTTATCTTGTACTTGGTCAGAAACAATTTGTCATCTCTTCTTGAACTTCAGGTTCGTCTTGAGAGCGTGCCTGAGAGCATGTTTGAACTCATTCTCGATCAAGAGACTATAATGTTGGATGAGGCAGCTGTCCATGACTGCTCTGCTTCTCGGCAAACTGAGTGAACATTCGAGCTCGAGGATGGGAAGCCGCGAGTATGTGCTGCTAACGAAACGCATGCAAAGAAGACTTCTGAAAATCATCAAGTGTTTAACGCCGACAAGGCTCAGCCAAAGCTGACCAGTGTCGCTGATCTCAAGAAGACTCTTGTGACAGCCAAGATTATCTCTTGATGAGCTAGGCTAATGTGGTTTCCGAGAGCGAGAAACATTGTGAACGGTCGCGCAGCAGTATTCGAAAGCCAGATGTTATCGCGGCCATTCACCTAAACCTCTTGGGAACGAGTAAGTGATGGCTTGAGGAACAGTGAAATCATCACCACTTTTAGGTAGCTTAATTGTCCTTGATGACCCATTTAGAACGTGGCAATCATATGCACTTTAGAACATGATATGATGAAAAGTACCGTGAGACCGAGTTGTCAGACACATATCCTCGAGCTTTGAGCTTTGAGCTTTGCCCAGAGGGATTTCGATACTGACCTTGCAGTGAACCCGTATTCTAAAAAAAAATTCGAAGGCTAATTTTATCTACGGCAAGCGCGTTTTCTCTCGTCTGCGCCAGCACTACAGTCTACACATTCACTCGTAAGTAATGCCTGCTTATGTTCAGTACTCCCTTGACATTTTCATTGCCAAGTTCTTCACAAGAACGTCTGCCACGCGTGAAGCTTGTGACGAGAAAGCTGCATCCTTGATTGAAGGCAACATAATACCAGTTTCAATTCAAGAAAGTTGCAGCTACATCGTCTACAATGAAACTCATTTCGAGTTCGTCGTTCAGTTTCGACTACAGTCACTATCACTGAATCTTAAGATTACGGCCCTCGCGAGGAAGATTCATGGCAATCTAGCTCCTACCACCGCATATTATGAACAGCTTGGAGATACAAGCCAAGAGACAGCATTAGTGTATTTCCTAGGCAGGATTTCAGGCATCAGTTATCTTGAGTTTTGCCTTGCAAATAACTATGTCGAAAACTCTGAAGAAAACTTAGCCTTGCGAGCAGATCTCATGGTGGACCTTGCACGGTAAGTTGTCCTCTCTACTTGACGCTCGGACATTGCTGATAATGCTATGGCAGGTTCTTTGCCGCATCATGGAAGGCACCACAAAGAATTGACCCAAGTTCCACAGAGAAGCTACGTCAAAAGTACATCAAAGGTCTTCGACTCCTGCTCTACCACCTTCCGTCGAGATTCCATCCAATCATACAAAAATCCCTCGACTCGATGTCATCGATTTTCTCCCGTCTTCCATTCATTCTGTCGCACGCCGACTTTAGCTTCTGTAACATAATGGTCCAGCAAGTCTCTGGCCGGCTGACCGGCGTTATCGACTGGGCTGAAGCAACAATCTGTCCATTTGGACAGAATCTATACACGCTGCAAGATTTTTCGGGTACACTGCATCGGAATAATGGCTGAAGGCAATACAAAGATCATGAGACTCTACAGGAAACGTTCTGACAGACCTTCCAGCAAGAGGTGGGAGGCCTGTCAGCAGAGGTGATGGAAGCCGTCAGGTCAGCAAGGATTCTGGGTTGTCTACTAATTCATGGATTCATCAGAAGGCTGGCAAATGAGCAATTTGTTGTTCCCATTCAAGAAGATGATGAGATTGACAGGTATAACATGCTTTTTTTGAACGCTTATCTTGTGAATGTGAAGACGAGATTTGAAGATCTGAATTGAGATGAAAGCAGAAGCAAAAGAAGAAGCTCATCTTGAAGACGAAGAAGACCATCAGTATCAGAGATCTTTGCAACGATCTTTCTAAGAAATTCGCGATTTATTTTCATCATGTTGATTCTCTTGACGTTGACAACAAATCGAAATATTCATATCTACGCAAGATTTTCCGTGATCTCTTCATACGCGAAGACTTTGAATACGATCAGATGTTTGATTGAACAGTTCTCAGATATTCAATGACTATGCAAGATGTTGATGCTCTCGCCTGAAAGAGCTGCATAAGATTGTTTTTCAGAGAGTATAGCAAGGTTAAACAAAAGACTATCGTAATTGCTTTAACTACATCACACTGTGAAGCTTGTATTGAGGCAGCAAGCAATCGAAAGCTATTATCAGTCACTAGAAGCTTCTCGATCTTGTCGTTTGCAATCACGACGTGTACGTGAATTTGAATAAGTGTCGATGTATATTTTAGGCGACTCTTCTGAAAACTCAGATTGAGATGAATTTGTTCTTGTCGCCTGCGATCGATTCTCGTTATTTTCTTTTAAATTTCGATACTCAGCATTGATGATCAGTCGATTGTTTCACAGATATGTATAGAGTTCAAAGTTCGATCGAGCATGAGCTAGTTTATCATTGAGTCTGTGATGACAAGCGACGTGCTTCATTCATCTAGCTCAGTCGAAAATCTCTGATGAGAAGCTGAATCGCGCATCGCAGAAGCAACAGTGATTAGAATCTGATGACTCAACGTTACTGAAGTGTATCAAGCTGTGTTCGACTCAGTCTTTCATGTTGAAGAAGATCTTGAAACAAAAAAGAAGATTGAATGAACATTCGAGATTGCCTTGAACTAATGCACGATTGTCGACAAGAACATTGCTCTCTTTCTCGATGAGCAGCAACCTTGAATTTAAAATTTTCAGCTGTCTTACACTCAACGACGAAGACTCAGATTTCATAGTTGCAACGCTCGATGCTCTTGTAAGAGTTGAGAGATCATGACAGAAGATTTGCTCACTGCTCGACTCTGATGATCAAGAATTAGACATTGTTCTGATAGTGTGTATCAATTTCAAGAAAGACAACTGCTTCTGAATCGAACTTCAACAAGGCAACAATGCATATGCAGCTGAAAAGACGAAGATCATGAAAATAGATTGCACTCAACACATTGAGAAATCTGTATTCTTTAAATGAGCGAAAAGCAAGAAAAATCAGAATAACGATAAACTACTAGCAATTGCTTCGATTACAGATCATGTCAGAATGTCTTCTGATGACACATGCTTCTGCACTAAAGCGCTTCAGAGCATGAAGTCTGCAGATACAAGGCTTATCAATGAGACGCTCAAGAGAATGATCTTTAGATTGATCATTTTGTCGTGAGCAAGTCGTCACGTACTGCAGGTAAGACAAATGAATCTGCATGAGCAAGAAAGTGAAGCAAGGCAACAGAGTTGTCATGTTTGAAGATTGTGCAGCCTTGTAGCAGCTGAATTTATATAGCATACTGTTCACTCCTCGAGATTTCCCCTGACGAAGTGTGATGAGACTGTGTGCATCACACTGTTAGCATACGAAAGCAGTCAAAGACGACTTTAATTTCGTTGTAATTTAATGTCAAACTCATTTCGGCATAGCTCATTGATCTGGGAAAACGACAATACATTTTGCTTCTCGAATCTTTATTTTCCTTTACCTTTCTCTCAATCTGAGCTCGAACAATGAACACGATAGCTGACAACTTTGAGGAAGCCTTGATTTTGGCTCTAGAAAATTGGTCTCTCTTCTCTGTTCTGCAATCAGAGGCAAGTTCAGTCGTAATTAAGGTGACGTACTCTGACAAAGATTCAGCGACTATTATCATGCTTCGGGGAATTTCTTGCTCGAGACTTCTCTACGAATCGGCAGAAGCTTTTTCAGTCGATGAATCATTCATCTAGTGCTCTACAACCGTCTTTCCCCTTGAGTTCGCTACTCTCGAGCCAATACTTGATCGATCAAAGTTCGGCAGCCTCTAAAATCAGATCACATTCAATTAGAAAATCTACACCTTCGCGAAATTTATTCAACTCTTCTCTACCCTCTCTTTCAGTTCAGTCATCTTTCGACGACTTCGCTCTTCTTTACTTCACGAGTGAACTCAAGGTCAACGATGCGATCCGAGTGCAACTCTTGGTCGAGACTGCTCGTGACTTCGTTCAAAAGCTGATCGTTTCTCGCTCGTCATACGAACAGCTTTGATCGACCAAGTCGAACATATTTGAGCAATCGAAGATAGAACATATATCACGAACTCGTTGATTGCATGAGGGTCGCAGAAAGATAAAACAAGGCAGTAAAGAGTACGACTGTGTCGATCGATTCGCCCTTCTCTTTCTGCGTCATGACATTGACGAAATCGTTGCATCACTCAAGAATATAACATTAAGACAGTGACAAAAGAAGACAACTGTTGCATACGAGCGCATCGCTCGAGATCTTTTCACGACTGTCAAAGTTCTAAAGAGTGATAAGGCGCATAGTTGACATTATCTGTCCCTATTGACAAAGTCTGATCCAGGTGACTTACTGAAACTCGACGATAATGTCTCAAATCTGTGAGCTTGCAATATTCGAACGATGTGCAGCAATAACTAACAAATTTTGTTTTTGTTAGATGGGAACGAAGACTTGGTGAAGACGACATCTCAGTCTTGATTCGCTTTCGAAACGAAAAGTTTCCTGAAGTTGACAGATACTTTCGCGACCTTGATTTTCTCAGTGCTCGAACCATCTTGAATGAACTGGTCATCTATGACTGAACCTACGACGAGCTTTTCAAATGTCGGGGCGACCTTATGATACAATTGTTTCGATATGTGAATCGAAAGCAGCTGACTCATGATCAGGTTCAGACTCTTGGTCGCGAGTCGTTCAGAAAACGCCCTCACGTAGAACTGAACAGCATATCAATAGAACTTTCAAACCGTTTAGATGCCGACAGACTGCATATCAACTCCGTCGACTCTGACCACGAGGAACCTATCGCAAACGAGGACTCGACAGATGATGAGAAGATCAATTCGTCGACCAGCGACAACTCGACAATCAGCAATGCTACGTCGTGCACAAGTTTTTCGACTCGTGCTCAAGGAATCTATCTAGGTCAAGAGCATTCAGATCAAGCCGGCATCGAAGCTGATAATCTAATGATGACTGACGAACCACGACATCCTTATTGCTTGACATCAGCATTCAGTGATGGTCAGTCAAACGATATGTTCTCATATCTGAAAAGCTTGACACTCAGCTAATGAATAAGCGATGAGTAGAGTCTCGTCAATGAATCTTCTATCACACGCAGCGAACGTTGCTTCTCATTGTAGATGATGACTTCTCCTGTCTCAAAGTTGTGCTTATCAAAGCAGAGAACTGACAAAGAAATACAGAACACAATTTGTTATCTACAGTCAAGCTCTTTCAGCATGTGTCTTTCGAATCTTTACTCATCGATGTTATGAGAACAGAGCAGCTGCATGATTTTGAAATCAGTAAGTCAAGCCTCAAGACGAAAAAAACGTCTCTTATAACTAAAACAACAACAAAGAATTGAACGTGCACGATTCTTTCACCTTGAAACTCTTTGCGAACGATCCTTTCACATTCTTCGACCTCATCAACACCATCTTCTGAAACCCTTTCACCTTCTTCGACCTCATCGAAACCACTTTCTGAGACTCTTTCACCTTCTTCGACCCTATCGAGGCAAATTTCCTGAAATTCTTCGCGAACGACCCTTCGACATTCTTCTATCCTGTCAACCCCTAATTTCCTCTTTACTCTAGAAGAAACAGAAAATCTAAAGTCAATGAAACAACAACTCTCTCATTTATATATGTTCACTCTTCAATCTTCAACTGACGTTCTGAGACGGTTGAGCTTCCTTCTATAATTCTTATTGGGCAAATATAAGCAGAATCTTTTGTATTGTAGAATGACGAAGACATAGAGCCTGATATTCGTACTATCGATCATTGACTAAACGAATGCTAAGCAGTTGAATATCAGCTGAATTCCTTATTGTAGAAAGGCTATATTCAACCGTCTTGATCAATTTCATCTCTTTCAGCAGCTTTCACTTGTTAGAACGTTCATCGTTTGCACAAACATTGAAAGTTTTGTCGTTTTGGTCGGCAAAATTGATCTTGAAGATTCAATTCACCAACTCTGTCAAGATATCTTTGTCGCCTACGTTCAACGACTTCTGAGTGAGATGTAGTATAACCTTCTCTGTCGACATCGCTATGAATAGAAGCAAGGTATGGTAGAGTACACGATTGCAGAATAGAGTGACGTGACTTCTCGTAGCTCGCTAAAGTCAGTCTGTCCATGACAGAAGAGTCTGCAATGAAACGTCTGAAAGTCTGAGTGTCAGTGTCACAACGTTTGCACTCGAAATTCGCGTAGCAGAGAAGTGCACTGCAGCGCATATATCGTTTTGTAGACGAACCAAATTGCTATGAGTCACTGAAGGTAATTGTAAGGCGTGACGAGTTATCTTGGCGTAAGGTTGAGGCTACTGAAGATGGCATGTGACTCTTTCTCAGTGATGTCATGCAATTACCGTCTTGCTCATCACAGTGAATTGCTCAACCTTTAGTCATTGTGCCTTGCATCGTCCTCACATGTCGCGACGGTCATCTCAGATCTATAATAGCTTGAATGATGTGACAAGGGATGATCTCGACGCATCGCGTTCAGCAAAGGTCTATCTGTTGTCGAATGCACATATAACAGGAAGCATCTTCGTTCATTTCATTCGCAAAAGCTAACTGCATCTTCTTGCTGCTCTCTTCAGATCTTCTATCGATTCAGTCGTCAAGATCTTCTCTGAGCACATATTACGAGTAAAATGAGCAAGCTTTCATTTGTCGAAGATCTATATGCTCAATTCGAGAACGAACGATGGGTTTCCAGCTATCACGCAGAGCCAACGCATCTCATCAAGTCAGAACATGGAACATCATCTCAGTCTCTAAACCACACATCAACTTGCCCCTCTCAAATGTACGGCGGTCATGAGTCTAGTTATGCGTACATCAATAACGCGCAACGAGAGCAACTCCTAAATACTTACTCAACCCAAGGCCCTCAGCTTCCTCTATCTCAGCTTTCACCTTTTCGTCAAATACCTCAGTTTCCATCTCTTCCAACCTCAAGGACTCCCCGAACTCAACCTTCGTATCTAAAGGTCACTTTGAGTCATACTGAGGAATCATCCCTTTATGTCAACGTCAAACAATTTCATCGGATTTTGAAACGGCGTGCTGCGAGAGAACAACTCCGATATACGCCCGGAATCCGCAAGCCATACATGCACGAGAGTAGAAGCAAGCATGCAAGGGGAAGATCAAGAGGACCCGAAGGAAAGTTCCTTACGAAAGATGAGTTGAAAAGAAAAAGGGAAAAGGTTCAAAATGGTACTACAGATAAATGTCAAACACCTAAAACAAAGGCTGGACCGAACATAAGTGATGCGAAGAAAGAGAGTGTTGGTTGGGCGGCCGGTATACCAACTAAAGATGAGAAAGGGCAACAAAGAGAGGAGGTTCGCAATGGCAGTCGAGATGAAGAGGCCGACGAACCTCAAGCCAACCAAATCTCAAACATCCGAAGCGAATACCGGAATGAAACAAAAGGGTCATTTAAGATCAGTCAAGCCATGACGACATCGTTCTATGGGGCTACTGAGCTCGAAGACTTGCACAAAAGGTTTCCAACTTGGACGGCGGCGGGATATACGCTTGTACATACTAAACATTGACGCATATGAATTACATTTAGACATGATGACCGGCCGCGCTTGAAAGTGGCAGCGTGGCATATTGGCAACTCAGGTAGATCCGTGCCAGCATGCAAAGAAGACATCTCGAGCGGATTGGGAATTCTGTGGATAAGAAAAGTCCCCTGCTTTCTGGATCTTTTTTTTCGTAGCTGATATGGCTAGAATTGTATTTATTGGTGCAAATACTCAATCGCTGCAGCTTGTGCTAATGCAGATTAATAATTATGACTCATAGACTCTTCAAAGTATGACTATACTACAGCTTTGATGATCTCTTATTTTACTTACTTTGCTGTCTTTACTGTCCGAATAGCCTACTCAAAGCTGGGTCCTTTTGTTCTTTGTCGGAATGTGACTTCTCCAACTGTATTGGATTCTACTATCGACGGGATCTACTGTATGCTCACCAATCCATCGTGATCTTTGATTCCAGGTCTATTCAATGACATCAAACTCAAGCTTCAGCTCTACTTTCAAAATCATGACCACCGATACTCTAGACCGAAGCTTTCTCGAAGCCTCCGTGTTCTATAATATCAAGACTTTTGAAGAGCAGGAAACGGCACTCAACCCTCGCGTTCTCCAGGCTATCGCGGATATTTTTGTGCAAAATCAAATGCACAATCAATACGGAGCTGGGATCCTCCACCGCCACCAGGTGCTAGAAGAAGGTTGTGTAATGGTTCACACGAAGCGGAGTGCTGAGATTGCAGTTTGTCAGAGCAAGAGTGTCAACGACCTCGATGTCACGCAACTCGTTCCGACCTCGCTGTTTCTCAATGAAGAGCGCAACTTTCAGGGGCTTGAGTATGGTATCAATGGCGAAAAGATAGAGCTCGGCAACAAGTTTGCATATCAACTTCGAGCCTTTTTGATTGCAAATCAGCTTGAAAGGATAATCGCTGTTATCCCGAAGCTTGCAATCGATGGCGGCGATTGTCACGACTCTATCGAGTTCATGCACCCCAGCGGAAATGGTACTGTCCGAATTCCTCGTCAACAAGCTGGCTCTGCTGACAGCGATATCACTGAGCCCGTCATCACTGAGTGGGGCTTTTCCAAGAATAAGCAAGGGATCATTCAATGCAAAGGAAACACCGTGTGCAGTCCCCAGAATAATGGGAAGCACAGAGTTTTCATAGACTCCAAACTACACTGCCTCGGGTCGTGAACGGGAGGAATGGAAGCTGGCCTTAGTTTAGGGAGGAATGAAATGGTTTGCAGTTGGGGACGACACAACACAGGAACAGTAACGGGTGTTGCCATGCAATGCATATTATCTGTCTTTATATTTGCTTCAAGCCACTGAGACTTACGATCAGAGTACACTGCGTTCATCTATCGGTGGCTAGGCTTCCTGCAACCGCGTATGAAATAGAAATATGTTAACGCCCGGCCCTATTGAGCATCCCTGCAGCCTTATAGACGTAGGGAGAGTTCCTTGACCAACGAAAAATCTCTACGTTACTGCCCTCCATCGAACCAAGTACTTCGTGACCAGCCCCGTTCTTGACGCCTACTTCAGGAATGGACAGCTATCAGCGATCACTCATTGCGGAATTCTTCTCACAAAGTCCACCAACTACTCAAGCAGACTGCCATAAATTCGTCCACCAAAATCTTGTTCCGCAGCTTGTCCCAGGCAGCCGCACCTTCGTTGACGTGACGCCAAACCTTCACCAAGGTAGTCTCAGTTATACATGCGTTGCAGACCTCCACCATCCTACTTTCACTGGCAAGTATATTGTCATACAATTTCGTCACGAGAAACTTGATCTCTGGGGCACTACAGAGGCTCATCAGCTTATGGACCTATCGTACCGTTGGTGCTATTTCAAGGAACTTATGACAGATTCTTCGTATACATGTCTCTGCTCGCTCCAGGGATACCATATGTTCGTCTCCTCACGGCTAGCGAGGGATCTTTATCTCTTGATCACCCGTTCAAGACGGCCAGTGACCTTGCGGATGCTTTAACTCACAAAGCGCAAGTTTCCACCGACCGGGTTTCCCTCAATGCTTCGCTTTCTAGCATACAGTCTACAGTTCATGACTTTGGTTCTCATAACAAAGACCTGAAACGTCAGATCACAGCTTGCATCTCGAAAATTCGACAGCAGGACGTTCGTCTTGCAAAACTCCCACTCGTCTTGACACACATGGACATGACGCCGTTCAATTACCTTGTTGATGTTGCTTCTGGACGAGTTACTGCGATCCTCGATTGGGAGGGCGCCAAATATCTTCCTATAGGACACAATTTTCACTTTATCGAACATCTGTTTGAATACATGACAAGAGATGGCTGGGAGGACGTTGAAGATCGCGAGGCGCTCGAGTCGTTCTTCTATGACAGAGTCCGGCGACGTCTGGCCTTACAAGGATTTTAGCCTCGCACCATTCATGAAGGTATAGCTGGTATGTTCTCGTCGAAGGCGTTATCAGTTCAAGTCTAACCTATGTCAGATTAACTGGACGAGCGCGAACCTTGCAAGCATTATAACCATGCCCGATAAGTTGGTAATCCGTGTGGTAATGGGTGTGTTCTTCACACTAGCTTGAAATAACTTTGGTGTTTTAAAATAGCACACATCAATAGTTTCCTACGCGTTAGGTGTACGCTTCGCTGGTCTACATCGTACTCTATTGGCTGTATGGTGAGGTTTAATCATACATAGAAGAAACTGGATCTGAGGAAGCCTAGGGTTGAGAACACGGAAGAAAAATGATCTCAGAATGGACAGATAGTCTTACTTGTGGGCGAAAAACAATCGAAGGATTGCACAAACAAAGCTTCAATTCAGAGATCAATTGAGATCTTCGCCAAGTTCTCTCGGTTTTCTCAAAGTCGCCACTGCATCACAGGATTAATGATCTGAGACAAATACGCCAATTGCTTCGTACAAGCTTCTTCACAGATCAGTCTTTGCTGAAATAGAAGCGAAATGCATCTCATTCAGCGTTTGCGGGTCTCTCTCAACTTTGCTATGCAATGCAATGCAATATCAGATCCCTCAACACCTATGTGCCCTCGGAAGACTCTAGCTCTGCCGAACCAGATCGCCTATTCGACGGGTCCCCCGCCTCTGATCTTTGCGGAGTTTCACGAACGGCGTGATCAAAGTCTCTTGATAACAAATTGATAGGCAGAGGGTATGATTCTTGCTAAGCTCGAGTCAGCTCAAAGATCAATAAATCGGGATCATACTTACGATTTCTATTATAGTGGGAGGCCATCGTTCGTGATCGATCGATAAGTATAATATCTTCCATTCTTGCGGATGATCAGTGCAAGGAAGGAAGCAAACATGCCGTAAGACACTTTTCGCAAGACACTATATGTCTTGGGACACTATGTCTTGGACCGCTGTGTGTCTTGAGCCACTATATGCCTGGAGACACTTGTCATAAGACACCATACGTCTTGAGACATATGTCACGAGACACTATATGTATTAAGGCACATGTAGGAAGACATTATACGTCTTGAGACATATGTCATGAGACACTATATGTATTAAGGAACATGTAGGAAGATATTATACGTCTTGAGACATCATATGTATCAAGACACTTGTAGAAACACACTACATGGCTTAAGACCAATGTATTAGACACTTCTACTTTTCTCCCTCTTGTACATTTGATGAAGGTCGCACAGGAATGATATTTGTATCAATACGTATTTCATCTTCGGATACATGTGATCGATTTTCTTTGATTCTATTGTAAATATTACATCATGAGCAGTAACAAAAACCCAAGCCCTTGCTACTCAATTCTGCCATCCTGATAAATAGTACGCAATCATTCTACCGCTCCGAGAGCTAATATTCCAAATTCCAGCAGTTTTACCCGGTGGTCCAACGCATGACACAATCGCGCCAGTTGATCTGCCTTTTTCACCAAATTTGATTTCCTTCTGATGAACTGTTGAGTCTTTGCTTTTGCTGCGTAAGGCATACTGTGTGTTTGAACGCGACAAAATGGAAATGATCGTATGAAACTGTCCTTATCTAGGATCGAGGCAGAGGGTGTTTATCTGAACATCCTGCTCCACTTCTGAATACCCCTCAAATTCATTTTGCTGGATCTCCTGGGCTTCAATTCTAGACCCCCCCCTCCTTCATTTCTGGACCCCCCCCCTGCATTTCTGGGGACCCCCCGCTTCACCGGATTACCCAAGGTACGGTAACTCAGGAGGTACTCTGACACGGCCTGTGATTGAAGCATCTATCTCACTCTTTTCGGGCCTGTAATACATATTTGAGGACGATTTCCAAATAATGTCCGGCCCATGTTCAACGGTTCCACGCTCGTGCCATTGAATGTTGCACTCCATGATGACGAAGACCAGAAAACTGTTAACAGGATGGTATGGTCAAATCCCAGAATCTTGATATAGTCTCAAGTTGGAACTCTATGCTAGTCTTGCTACATGGGATAACTGGAGTACGCCCGTTCTTCCAGAGCTATTGGTGGCCTATAGTGCGTTCCTATCTGTGTGTAAACCATCAAGGGATGTGCACGGTTAATGGTTGGACTTTGGAAGACTCGTCTCCGGCAGACCAGGCGTTGGAAGGCCAGTCGCTGAGAGGTCTCTAACACCTACGACGAGGAATGGCTCAATGCCGATGTAAGCCACAGAACGCAGCCAGTATATGGTCTAGGATTCTTAAGAGCCTTGGCCTTGGGGATTTCTGTCTTTGGTCATGGTGTGTTGTTCTCCGTTTCCGCTTCCGCTTACGGTTGCTATCCTTCTTCTGTCTCCGGCTTTTCCTCTCCACGGTCGCCCTATTATCGTCACTCCGACGTATTCTTAGGACCTTCTGTCCTTGTAGAATGTATTGCCCTGGCTGGGTACGATGGCTTTTTCTGCGCGACCCCTCACGAATTTGTTGCTTGACGTCTCTTTTGGACACGCCTCCCAAGTAGCCAGCTATGTCACCAGCTTCAATCGGCGCGGCGACAGGCATCCTTAATGTATCGGGCGCAGAGCCTGCAACATGACCTTGTGCCTTGATTTTGGTAGGTTTGAGTGCATCAGGAAAGCCTGTTCTTTCCGGAGCATTTCTTGCTACCGTTGGTGCAGAAGGACCTCCATCAGTGCCTTCTGGGACTTCGCGTTGTTCAGAAGCACTATGTAATCTCTGTGCTTCCGTTGAGCCTGCAGCATCGGATCCGGCAACATTCGGTTGAGTAGCCGAAGGACCTGGAGCGATATCGGTGTTTGTCTGACTTTGACAGGGTGCATGTGATGGTGCGTTCTGCTCCTCAAGCTCGTTCTTATATACATGTCCATCGTCCACCCCAGAATATGTGGGCGCTTCTGGAGAATTCTCTTTTATAGTGGCGTCGGAAAAGCTCGTGGTCGTTGCGGTCAGGCTTGGGACATAGGGTGGCTGGTATATGCCACTTTGGACTGGAAACATCGTGTGTGGGTGTGATTGCAACGAGGTCCAGATGGTCAGCTTCTTGAACATGGCGTCGATAATGTTCCGTAATTCTCGTCTATCGTCCACGTTATAGCTTGTGAGGTCTGGGATCGTCCAGCACTCGTAAAGCACGCCATGGGTGGCTGAGATCGTGTGTTGCGGGTGATAGGATAAGAACAGGTTACAGAGGTAACAAGCAGCTTTGCTTGTGCCAATGGCCCTGGGATCTGGAGAGTCCTTGCGCTGACGGTGAAAGATAGCTAGCTGGACCTCCGCGTGTACGTATCGATTGATCCCATTGATCTTGTGCTTGCTGTAATTCTTGAGAAATTCAAAGTACAGCGGTGCAAAGAAAGAGCGATATTGTTTGCTCGCTGCTAGGCGGCATAGTCTGCGGCACAGACGCCAATAGTTAGCAAGTTTGTCAAATGCCCTAATTGCTTTTTGGTTCATGTCGGTTGTTCTGATCGTCTTACGGTCAAGGAAGAGCTCAAGTGACATATCTGATCCCGTGAGATTTCCTGCCGCTCTTAGTACGCCCTTCAGATTTTCGTGTATGCCTGAAAAGCCCCCGCCATCGGCCACTGCCACGAGACTTGATAGAGATCGTACGTTTCGAGAGATGGGCTCAAGATCGGTTCTTCGACCAGGGCTGGCTCTCGAAACAGCTTGAAGCATCCGGTGTAGGCATGCGCAGAGTGACGGTGGTCGTGTCTTGAAAGCATCTGGAGGTTCCCATAGCTCACTCCTCAGCCTTGAAATGATCCTGGATCTGTCTAACTTCACGACCAGGTCAAAGAGCTCTTCGATACAGTCTGTCGAACAAAGCTCTGACTCGAGGAATCAGAATACCCAGTCAAGGATGTAGGTCACCATTACTTACCCTTTTGAGCACACCTTTCGAGCACTCGAGAGATCTCCCCAAAGGACGTCTGAACAAATGCGTCGACACCAGAATTTGACGCGATGTTAATGGCCATACCTCTTCCAGTAGCCTGCGGCGTGATGGACGCTGCAGACACAGCGTTGGCTCCTTCCTCATAGGCCGCAATGAAGGCGAAATCTTGTGTCAATTGGGACTCGATTTCGAAAGGGAGTGCAGGTGAAGTTGCTTGATTAGCTTGCGGTCTGCTGTTGTAAACCCGAAAAACTCCTGCTGTCTGTCTTGATGCCGAGAAAACGCCTCTGACTGCTTTCAGGAAACATTCCTCTGATATAGGCGTCCATATTGTGTTTGAAGTCTTTGAGGCAGTGTGTTGCTGGACCATGTCTGCAAAAGGACCATCTTTGAATCAACCGTCGGGTTCTACAGCTCGGTGGTGGGGAGAACAAGATTAAGAGGCGCGTAGTCACTGGGTTCATCGGGAGAGTGTGGCAGCAAGGCTATGCGTAGTTTGGGTGCTCCCTCAATCCGTGCATGAGTCTCTGACCCCGCTCTTTGCTGCATGCAGTATTGGCTTGCTATCGACTACGAACCCGCAGCGAATTTGGCAGTTACTTCATGTTCTATCAAACCTGCTGTCTATCTGAATCTAGACAAGTATCTAGTCTGCTTCGATACTCCTCGCAGTAGTCCCGTAAGATTTTCGTTCCCATTATTGCTTGGCAAGCTAATCGTGAGTGATATCGTTCCAAGAACTGTGATTTACATTGACAAAATTGCCATGGCAGACATCAAGAATCCAACGTCTCGTCAAGTTGTCGACCAAGCAGTAGAGGTTGAAGAGGTGGCGGTGACTCCTGGCGAGAACTACATTATGTCATTCAACTCCAGCTGGCTGCGTGAACCTTGGTTCACTACGCACAGCGGATATGAACGCCCGGCGGAACGGAGGTGGAGATCAAGCGGCAACAAGGGGAAAGAGGTGCTGTTGACTCAGCACCTGCGTTTTTGTCCTTCCAATTTTGCACCAACCCCGGCGCGGTAAGTTGGCGTCCATCCACCCAAGACGGTTTCCATTGAACGAGGTATTGGTTGCGGGGCCTCCCGCGTCCTTTGCTTCACATCCATCTCTTCGACGATTTCGCCTTCCCAGCTTTGTTGCTCGTAGACGACAGCCATGTGAGAAGTCGGATGCCAATGCGATCGTCCGCCTACGGACCCCTTCGCCCCATCACCGCTTGTATCTCCCTCAAGGCCGGTCGAGTGGACAGGTGTGGGTCGAGGTGTTGAGATATGTTGTGGATTGGAAGGTGTACAGCTGCTGCTGTCCGACTCACACTACGTCTCCGTTTCCTCTTCACAAGACAGCTGTGACGGTAACGGCAAGTACCTCGCGACTGAGCACTTCGCTAGCAAAAATTAGGGGATCGAGCATGACAAGAGACTCATACGAAGCGGCTTTGAGGATTTTGAGGAAGGATTCTAAGATTCGTAATCCGGGAGCGCTTGGAAGATCAGAGGTCGCGCGAAGCTTGTGGATTGTGGCGGTCTTTGGACATCAAGCATGAAAGCGGAAGCTCTTGAGGTTGTACTCGTAAAAGACCAATTCAGATCTATATCATTACATGCTTGTTGTTTGGCTGGAATTCCTAGATTCTCCCTTGCCTACATTAGTTATACGATGCGATGTTCATAACGCTCGACACTAAGCCCGCGTCAGTGGGACAGACAGTCAATGGCCTGTTATCTTCTGGCCATGCTCAAGACGCCAAATAGGGGTGATCTTGCAGGTTGAATAACTCGTGGTCCACTCCTACTGGTGAGCCAGAGGTGGGCCTGCAGATTGGTCGCTGCAGTAGAACGAATCTGCTGCGGAGTAGAAGACTGCCTACCTGTCTATGGACAGATTACCTTAGCGAACTGCTCATAAAGTCGGATCTCTATGATCGTGTGTTCCAAGAAAGAAGTGCACTGCTTCTTCACCAACCCCATGGTCGTCTCTACGTTTAAGAGATCGCCTAATTAATCGCTTAGTTCGTTTATTCACAGAGATGCCAAGCTTAAATAGGTAGAGTAGTAAATCATACATCACTATCGTCAATCTTGGTCGCCTTGTTCTTATTGTAGCATCCTTGTCATTGATCATGGCTGCCCTTGAGCTTCGAGTCCACGCCGTACTACATGTGTTGTGATTGTTTCTCGCCTGTACAATGACATCAGCCAGCAGATGGTATATGAAGTCGCAATCACCATCGACATTCACGACCTGAAAGACTGGTGCATCTAGTACTTCATCTTTCATACGAGCATAGTGAAGAATGGTGTGGTCTAAAGTGAGACCGGTCTCGGCAGGAAAGTCGTACTGACAGAATAGAAATTTGGGAACTTATCACTACAAATAGAATCAAGAACATGTGTATCTTCTCTGCGAACGAAGTAGCCGACGATCATCGGCTCTTGTCTGCACGAGCCGGTCTGCCCTGTTTGCATCCACTCTGAGCTCGATCTTTCCCCTCGAATTCTCGTAGCAGTTCCTGTGCGTTTCCTAATTCGCTTCTGCGCAGCCATGTGTCTTCCCAACGCACCTTGTATTCTTGCCCCTTCCTCGTCAGTCTCGTGCCAAGAATCCTTATGATTTCCCATTCCTGCTCCTCTTCACCCTCGTTCAAATCTGCAGTGTCTGCTGTGCGCTTGGAATGCAAGTTGTCGATTGCGCCCGTGGCCGTCATAGGCTCGGTGGCTGTAAGAAGCGTTGAGCCCCACATTCATGGCGAAGTAGCCTGGTCTGCCATTGGTCTTGCGACGTCATCTCTGAGTGAAGACTGCCCCGAAACCAGTGACGGTACAGAAGCTGACGAGGCTTTCGGGAATCGAAGAGAGTATGAAAGGATATTGTCTGTACTGCATCTTGCAGAAGAAGCATCGTCGTTCTGAGTATCGCCGTTCTGATTCTGGTTCTGGACTACAATTGAGGTACCTGTAGAATATTAGACGGTCATTCACTTCTTGAACCAGAAATGCGCATTTCACACTCATCTTGATTATCGACAGCTTCATCTCGATAAGGTGGCGGACAGCAGCGACGTTTGATTCGCCGCTGCGACGAAGGTCTCTCACGAGCGGCAAACCTGCACCTTTTCTTTATGAAAGGCAGCAAAGACGTCTTGCTCTTGTCGTGATCGTCATCGAATTCCTCTTTATCCTCTCACTCAGCTTCTTTGTTCCTAACTTTGTACCCATCTTCTTTTTCCTCACCGGCTGGGTGATCAGACTTCATATCGCTGCGGGGCTCGTCGCTTGACTCAAAGGTTTGTTTATCGTGTGTCAATGAGAGAAGAGTATCGCGAGGTGAAGGGCGATCTGAGATGAAATCGATTATCTTCTCGTGAAGGGTGAAACATCTAGATCGGCGCCATCTGTCAGTCATGAAATCATCGAGCGAGGGTTTCAATGATTCTACCCAGCTTCCGAGCTCGCTATAGATGTCGGTTGAGTTTCAGACACGTCTCGTTTCTCATCCGGTTGCTCAGCGCTCGAGTCATCGCTCGTATAACTCATCGCTGAGTCGATTTGTCGCCAATCATGTTCATCTTCTTCAGCGTCAATAGGCTCTGAACCAGCGTCAATCTCGCTATCATCGTCGTCGTCCTCATTCAATAAAATGGGGTCATCTAAAAGTCATGAGCAACGATGGTCAGACGGGGAAAATCATGCTACTTATCTTGAGAGCCGCCTGATCTCAAGTTACTAGAATTCAACAATTCTTTCTGTTCGTCATATTCACGAATAAGAGCAAGTCTTCGCGAATATCTGAACTCGGCAGGCTGGCGACGCACTTGCAAGAAATTCAGTTGCTCTGTATCAATGTCTCGCTCTACTTGTCGCGCAGCGAGATCTACTTCATCTGATGCCGTCATATTCATGACTTGCACAACGTCGAGGGCTTGCAAAGTTTCGTCCCAGTAATCGAGTCTTGCGGAAATAGCATTATCGCTAACGGACGGAGCTCGAATATCCGTTCCTTGGATGTGTCGACCTTTGAAGGCGGGTGTTTCCCTTCGAGAAGATGGCGGTTGCCACAATTCGATGTCATTCATCACTCAATATTCACGAGGATCAAAATGGCTGATTGTTTAAAAGAAGGTGGGAGGAAAGGCGGTTTAAGTAAACGATGGACTCCAGGCTTCATTCAGGAGTCTCTTGTAATCTCGCCCGGCATTCTTCTATTTCATCAGTCGAGCAATCGTCAATGGCTGAGACGATGGCCAATCGCGAGGCACCCAACATCAATGTTACACTGCATGAAAGTTCCGCCTCGATGCTACTCATGAGTGGCAAGGCAGCTTCGCTCATTTTCAGCTTCGTCTGCAGAAGGCATAGACTGGTACGGCTCAATCATTTCTCCTTCGAAACCTGCAAGCCCAGGTCACTCATTCGAGCCTCGATGATCTTCGTCGCTGATTGTGCATCAAGATGCTCGAATGGTTCAGCTTCTTCTCTTCATGTCTTCAACACGATTCTACTTCAATTGCTGCGGGCCATACGAGAATTTGGCTCATACCAAAGTCACAGTTTCCTAAGCCTCTTCTATTTTCGGTCACCGCTGGGGAATCGAGAAGCGGCCAAATGACAAGGCGCATTAACAAGGCGAAAAGATCGTCGGAAAAGTCATACCGAAAGATCGGCAGTCTCGGGGAATGAAAGGAGCCGGAAATCAGCCAATCCACAGTCATCGCGTAATGAGAAAGATGAAGTCTTGGGGCTCAGACGAATTCATGGGGTGCAGATATGCAGGCCCCCATTCTCGCATGACGCATGAGCACAGGCCATTCCGGCGTAGCCTAGGCAGCAACGCCATCAATCAAGGAAAGATCGCTGCGGCCATGTTGAGGCATTTTCTCCATTGGTCCGTTTCCTTTTGTGAAACTCGAGGGCGCCTTCACCTCCACGCCCAGTCCCTCTGAGGCCGCGTCGCCATATCACTGCGGATGTGGGATCTGTATCGGCGCAGCCAGGCAGATTTGGGAAGACTGCTGCCAGCCGCAGTGAGGCATTTCCCTCATTGGACCGTGTTGCAGCAATCTTCGATGCGGCGGATTCGACTCTGCCGGTCCCCACTAAAGGCGAACACTTCGAACCAATGCCACGGCAAGCCCAGGGGTCAGCTGAGTCGAGATGAAATGAGGGCGGCGAAGAGAGGCAGGGATGGGACGTCCCCAAACAGGTAGAGTCGACCGAGGGAGGTTCAGCTCCCTGCCAAACGGGATCATGCGCCTACACCGGTCTCGGGGAGACGGGGGCAGCGAATGAGAAGGCACGACGGTGCCATCAGCTCGGGGTGTGGAGCAGGAGTTGGGGGAAAGGCGTGCAATCGTGAGACAGACTATGCAAAAAGAGGGGGCAAATAAAAATGCCTTACACAGGAGCGGATCAGTCGGTTAGAACGGCTGGCGAATGAGGAGGGTAGAGAGAGCGGCATTGCAAGGGCGAGACCGAGTGTTGGAAAGGAAGAATGAAGGAAAGATGGAAAAACAGCGAGAGAGATCGATACTTATAGCTTGGTCGTCGAAGAGAAAGCGGCGAGTCGGTCGATGAAGGGCGCCTTGCCTCAAACAGAACGGTCAAACTCAAAGAGATCGACGTCAAACCTGAAGTCGAAAAGAGCGAGCATTTCATCGAAACGAATATTATTTACTAAGATGAAATATCAAGACAAAAAGATCAAGTAACAAGTTGAATCACATGAAACTAGAATCATTTGAAATTCTAGAAGAAAAGAGATTGATTAACTATGAGTTGAATCTTTCAGCATCTATGAAAATACATTCAGTATTTCATATTTCTCTTTTGAAGTCTGCAGACTCGAATACATTAATTCAAGCAGAATTTTCAGAAATTGATTCAGAGAGTCAGAATGTTGAATACAAAGTAAAGAATATACTAAATCAACAGAATATTAAAGATCAGCTTCATTGATTAGTCAAGTGAAAAGATTATGAACATATCAAGAACACTTGAAAATCAAGAAGAAATCTCAAGAACTGTCAGATGCTTCTGTGACAGTTTCAGTTGAGAAACTCAGTCAGTCAAAGTCTGATGAAATCTCAATCTGCTTGAAAGACACGTCAAAAAGAAGATCATTCAGCAATGATTCGCTAGTCTTTCTCTCATCTTCTCTCAAGCTCGATGATGTTTTGAAACTTTCATTCAATCATCATCTGTTTCTTGTTTTTCAGAAACACAAATTGATTTTGCAGATGAGTAGCTCTTGCAAAGATCTTTTGCATCTGCTTGTGAGCATTTAGCAGCTCACAAAGAATGTGATCACATTCTGTCTTTATTCTTTTTCACTTCATCATTGAGAAAGTGAGATTGCATTTGTGATCAAGACATACACACTCGATGCAATGATTGATTTCATTGTCAACACGACATTTCTTTTGCAAGCGACTGCAATGTTCACAAGAATGCATGACAGCACACTCAGAATTCATACGCTCAAGAAGATTTCTGTGACGCAAGATAAAGTTTTTGATTGTGCAATGAGAAAACATGAAGAAAAAGTGATTTTTGAAATGAAAATTTTAGAAGAGAATCTAGTGTTAAAACTTTCTTGCATGAGATTATGTAACAGCAATGATTAAATAATCATTGAGTAATCAGAGTCTTGAAGTGATCGCTCTGATCATTTGAATCAGAAGTGATCACAGTGAGCATGATGAGCATGATGCTCATCTCACTCATCTTGCTCAAGAATGATCAGAATGATTATTCAGAGCAGAAACAACTTGACATGATTCTTTTATATTTATATAATGATGATCATTCTCTTAAATAGAAGCTTCGTGCTCAACTCATGTAATAGTTAATACAGTTTATTGTCTTAGCTATTCTCAGATCTTCAATCTAATGATTAGTTTATTACTATACTGATCTCTGTTTATATCTTGTGTTGTTAAAGAGACAATCATTACATTCAACATCTGAAACAAGTTTATTCAAATGATTTTAACGTTGAAAAAATATTCTAAAATTTCATGCAAGAATTGTCTTAAAATTCTAAATCATTTTACAGTTATTGATGAATCTAGTATGATTAATATGATCAAGCATCTTAAGATAAATGCTTGCATGAAATGATTTGAATGAAAACGACTTAACTTTCTTTCACAGATGAAGATATCTTTCAATCATGTAAGTTCAATATGATAATGCAAATAAATAATGCAAAGTTGATGTGTTTATAAAAGAAAAGTCATATTGACTTATCATCTCAATTCAATTAACAGAATTGAGAAAAGATATTATGTAAGATTTTTGTTGCATTGAATTTGTCTTTTTGAATCATTGAAAACGAGCATTTTCGACAGTTACTACAAATGCTTCGTTCAAAAATTACTTTCGTTCATTGCATTAAATTGTCAAGCATGATTTTCTTGAAATATGATGAAATTTATGCAAAGATAAAGCAAGATTTAAAAGAGTCACAACAGATTTTTATTACGTTGAATGCATGATCTAGTTCTTAAAAAGTCGCTTATCTGAAAGTTTTGATATATTGAATGAATGCTACATTTTAATATCATGAACATCTCATTGAATTTACGTCTCTTTAAGTTGAGCATACTGATCATCATTTAATGCAAGAGCTGTTTAAGATTTTGAATATATATGATATTAAGAACAAGCTTTTTGATGTTGTTATCAATAATGCAAGCAACAATGACACTTTAAAGAAGAAGCTTGAAAGAGCGCTCAGTCGACGTGACATTTCATGAGATAAAGCACAAAACTCAATATCTTATATGATTCATATCATCAATCTAATGACTCAAGAGTTTATCAAAGCTATTGAATGTTACAAGCGTATCAAGACTGAACAAGACTGAAGCTTTAATCAATTTGCAGTGAACGCTAGCGAGTTTTCTGCGTAATGATTAGAGTTAGTCAATGATCTAGTCGAGATCTGACTCAGGTTTGACTCAGATATGACTCAACACTCTTTTCTTTCATCAACATTTTGTTCATCTACATCATTTTCTTCTCATGTCACAAACATATTTCTTTCAAGTCTAGCGCAGTCTCTGAACATTACATAAATAGAAGCTTTTGTATTAATCTTCTTCTGTATTCTTAATATTCAGTTATAGCTATCTTTAAAGATCAAGCACTATCAATTCTGATCTTCATTGATTGTATCATTTAGACATGATTCTGACATTATATTAAGAATTCGTTAATCACATGATACTGATCTCATTACTCATTCAACATACTCATACAGACAGAATGAGTTTAAAGAAATTCATTTACCTGATGATCAACGACAATCAAAAGACAGAACAACACTAAAGAATTGAATAAAATCAACGACAAGACTGTTTGAATTGCTAAACTACTTATCGCTCATTAAGTACGCAAAGTTCACTCGATTATGAGAATCACAATAAAGAATCTTCGTGAATTGCTCAAGAATCAAACCAATTGATAGATTCAACGATAAGAAACCTTCGTTGTTTGCTAGAGAATTAATCAAATCAATCAACAAATCAATCTCATCTTCTTTGTTGAAGATTGAATCTCATCTCATACGTCTTTCTTCTTCAATCGTCAAGCATCATCATTCATTCAACCCTCTTTCAAACAAATCTCATCATGCTCAGTCATTCATTTACTAAAGAGTGTTTCGAAGAATTTCAAAATCGTTTCTCTCAAACTTCTGATGCTGATTCATCAAAATCATCAAGTGCTGCATTATTCATTCATGAAGATGATAAATCATTCATTGAAATGATAATACTTTTCATGTTCTATGAAATCTGAAAGACTTAAAGTCTAGCTCTTAATAAAGAAACAGATTGACTCTATGAGTTAAATAAACAACAAGAAGACGAAATCAAAGAGTTGAAGACTAGACTTCAAGCTAAAGAAAACACTTCTTCTGATTTCACTTACTCTGAGCGTTCTAGATCTCAAAAAATACCTAATTCTTCGCTGTTTACTGATGAAAAGAACTTTACTTGAAAGAACTGATACGAAAAAATTCAGAATAAACTAGAGATCAACGTTGATCTCTTTTCTAATGAATGAGTCAAATTGAGCTATATACATTCTAGATTATTCAATGACGCAGCTGAGATCACTCAAGCTTGACGTGAACATGACTGTGTCAATTTTTATAAGATCATCAACGATCTTTTGAAAGAATTAGCTCAGTTGTTTAATGACTTGAATAAGAAAGTCAACTTTCGTAGAAAATACTACAACTTGATTCAAGAGTTTAAGAAATTCAGTGAATTCTATACTCAGTTTCAACGTTTATCTTTCTATCTAGACTATCACGAAAAGCAACTGATCATTGATCTGAAAGATAAAATCAACTCTCGTCTTTGATTCATTTGAGTAAATCAACTAGTTCAACCTGATTCTTTAAAAGAAATTCGTTTCTACCTGATTCATTTGAATAATAATCAGCGAGTCATTTGAGAGATCAAGAACAAGCTCAAACGCGTCAATGATCTTTCAAAGACTATTTTTCATAAAGCGACTATTATCACTCAGTCAGTTGATCATTTGAAGTCTGATCAGCTAAAGTCGCACGACGCGATTTTAACTAACGTCAAGAAAGCAGACGTTTTAGCTGAAACCTGTTTCATATGTCATAAATCAGACCATAGCTTTAAAGAGTGTCTCGATTGACCTACTAGAATTAATGCAGTGAACAATAAATATGATTGCTTCGATTTCAATTCGAATTTCGATTCAAAAAACTAGTCATTTCTTCAAAAGTCATTGAAGAGATAGAGATTATATCTTTGTGCAAACTAGATGAAATTCTATCAAAAGAAAATTACTTTGAAAAGTCATTTCTAATTGACACTCATCTCATTTCTCAGAATCAATCTTTCAGTCTTTGTTCTTTAATAGACAGTGATTCAGTCGTTTACATGATTGTACATTCTAATCTAGTCAATAAAGTATGCAAGAAACTGAAAATTCAATCTATATCACTGGCAAAAGAGAAGCTAATAAGAGATTATGATGAAAAGATATTTAAGAAGATCATTACTCATAAAATTCTACCTAATCTCATCATCAAAAGTCATAAGAAATTGACTGTATTAATGTTGATAGTTGATATTGATCATCATGAAGTCATATTGAATAAGCTCTGAATGAACAAAAACGAAATATTACTGAATATGCAAAATGATGTCATTGTTTTTCTCGATCAATTGAATACTTCTATTTCGATTTTTTCAATTTCTCTCAATTCAAAGCACTCAAGTTGATCGCGATCATCTTCGCTCTCTTCAATTATTCAGACTAAGACTTTTATGATGCTCAAACGACTTGTTTCAATCACTGCTCAGAAAGAATCATTCTTGATTCGAAGCATAAATGCAGCTAGACTGATTGCATTGAGTTGAGTTGAAATTTTTTTGAAAAAGTGTCAAGTTGAGTTGAGAAGTTGAATTCAAGCACTCAAGTCGAGTTGAGAAGCTTGACTCGATAACTCGATTTGAAAACTCAACTCAACTCAACAAGATATTAGATAAATGTAAATAGCTTAATTGAACAGTCTTCATGATTCTCTTCATGACTTTCTATCATGTTTTCTTGTCATGACTTTCTATCAAAGTCAAATGATCTTCATGTTTTTTCTTCATGTTTTTCTTTATGTTTCTCTTTATATTTCTTGTTATGACTTTCTTTATGTTTTTCTTCATATTTCTCTTCATGTTTTTCTCTATGTTTTTCTCTATGTTTCTCTCTATGTTTCTCTCTATGTTTCTTGTCATGACTTTCTTCATGTTTTTCTTCATGTTTCTCTTTATGTTTCTCTTCATGTTTCTCATCATGACTTTCTTCATGTTTCTCTTCATGTTTTTCTTCATGTTTCTCATCATGACTCTCTATCAAACACTCTTCATGTTTTTCTTCATGACTTTCTATTAAAAGATAATGTAAAAAGATAATGCAAAAGTCAAAAATCGGAAAAATTTCTATATTTAACTTTCTTGACGTTAAGCTTAAGTTCTTAATGAATCAAGTCAAGTTGACTCAATTTTCAGTTGAGTTGAGTCACGTCAAGTTGAAAATATGAGCAATTCAACTCTGTTAGAAATCAGCATAGAGCGAGTCATATGAGTGTCATTTAACTAATAGATAAATGCTAAGAAAGAAAAGTATCTACAGAAAAGAACTCGATTCTTATATGTGTGTTTCTCAGCTCTGTGCTAGACTCGATTAGAATGAAACTAGGCGAAGACTAGACGAAAAATAGACGAAGACTAGAATCGTAACATTACTTCTCTCTCTTGACTATTCATGTTCGCATGAATGTTGTTTCTTAGTGCGCTTTTCTTGAATATCTGGTATGAAATTCATCAATCATCTCTTGAGCGTTCATAAACTCGTTGTTGTCAGCGTTATATCAGTTGAGATCATTGTCATAGCTCTTTCATTTGACTTGATATTGAAGTCATCTTTGATATCATTGAGAGTTCAATATATCATCAATTTTTCATTCATCTTCATCGTTTATCACTATTGATTTTAAGAGTTCATTCTTTTGATCAGACAGAGAGTTATCAACGGCAGAACGAAGAAGCTCTGAATGAAATACATCATGTATACGCATAGTCTCTGATAGTTTCAACTTATAGAATGAGTCAACAGAGTCTGTGATCTGAAAAGAATCAAGCATCTTGTCATTCAATTTCTTGAAGAGTTTCGCTGTAATGATGTTTTGTTCATTCAGAAACATCTTTGATTCAATCTTGTAATTGATCTTCTTTCTATGCTTGTTAGCTTGATTCATCATTTGTTCTCATGTTTTAATCAGAGCTTCGCGAGCGAAGATCAGTGTCTTATTCATGTGATTGAATATATCTTCAACTTGAGCAATCTGCAGACGTTCGCAAATGCTTTCATACTCGATGATGTCGAGATCGAAGCTCATACAAGAATGAAAGCTCTTGTTCATGAAGAAGAGAGTCAAGAAAATGACTGAAGACAAGATGTTATTGTTAACAAACTCAATCATGAGTAGTCACTTGAATCAGTCGTTCTGCATGTATGAACAGAAGAAACGAAGATATCACTCAACATTCTGATTGACTTGTTCACTTTGATCGTTGATCTGAGAGTGATAAACGATGAACAATTGAAGAGAAATGCTCAGTCGTTTGCAAAGAGACTTTCAAAGAATGAAGATGAACTGAGAATCTCGATTGAATACAATGAAGCTTGATAAATCATGAGTTTAATATACTCATTAAAGCAACATTTCAGCTGTCTTTTCAACTGTGATATCTTCATCATCAATGATGCAAGAAATATAATGTCTTTCTTTCAACAATCTGCAGATGACAGTCAGAATAGTGTTGTAGTTATACAAATCAGATAGATCAATAATGAAGTTTATGACTATGTTCTGTCATCGCTGTTCAGATATAAATAGAGATTGAAGCAAGTCATTTGATTTATTTCTTGATGTCTTTGAACGTTGACATATGTAGCAGTTTTGAATATATCGATTCATCGTTTTTCGCATAGAAGATCAATAGTAATTTCGCTTTATGATCTTCACTGTTCTAAGAATTTCAGAATGATCAATTGATGATTGATCATGTATCTCATGAATCAGATTCATTTGTAGAAGTTCATTGAATGAAACTCATAGCTGACTATCATGAAACAAGATTTCATTCTGAGTTCAACAATTCTTCAATTTGATATCTTCATATTGTACTTCGTCTCTTGCTATTGCTTCGCGAAGTAGCGTACAATTCTCGTTGATTTCATTCACGTCAAGAACTTGTTTATAGATTGATTGATCATTATTCTTCTCTAGGTCAGCGATCTTCATTCAATTCAATGTCAGAATAGTAGTTCTTTGATATTAAACGCGTTTATCGTTGAGATCTCTAGGCATGAAGTCAGCTCAACAAGTTAATGCATCAATCTTAATGTTCTGTTTGTCAGATCGATACATTATCTTAAAGTTGAAGTCAGTTAACTTCTGAACTCAACGCATTTATTGTTGACTCAGCTTCTTGTCTTTCATCAATAAGATGAGCGCTTGATGATTGATGAACATCTTGATAGAAATGTTGATCAGCTTTAGTTTGAGTTATCAATGTTCAAAAGCTTGAATTATGATCAGCAGTTTCTTATCGTATATCTCGTAGTTGCATTCAGCAGAAGACATGTTCTTGCTATAAAAGATAATTGAATGTAGAACATCTTCATCATCATATTGAGACAGAACTTCATCATTGACGTAGTTGAATGAGTTAATTTCAAGAATGAAATCGCAAGTCTGATCAAAGTGACGAAGTATAGAAGTCTCAGTCATACGTCTCTTCATATGATTGAATGCAGTTTGACAGACTTCATTTCATTCAAATATGATCTTCTTTTGAGTGAGTTGAATCATTGAATGAACAATCTTTGAAAAGTTCTTGATGAAGCATCGATAGAAATTGCAGAAGTCA
>JAABUK010002764.1_pt1 | contig 30910 bp, 33 predicted proteins | sample 5559141 | NCBI WGS metagenome assembly JAABUK01 (sample SAMN10711869, study PRJNA513367) | rock metagenome | isolation source: Antarctica rocks | place: Antarctica: Victoria Land, Pudding Butte nord | collected 2016-01-03
ATACGAAAAACCCCTTCTAGTACAACACATCAGATCGAGAAACCCCCCTCGTCGAGTCCCAAATATCCCACCGCGATACAGATGAGGGAAGGGATAAGGGTAGGGAAGGAAAGGGGGAAGGGAAGGGAAGGAATGGTCATAGCGTGAATGATGATTGCTGATAATTTTTTCGCTGCTGGGGTGGTAGAGGGGTGATGGTGTATGCTACTAGTGTGACATTTGTAGATAGGAAACCGGTGCCAAGGTAGCAAGGGCGAATATGAGGACTTAAGGTTTGATGGTGACGGATTGTGAGATAAGCTAGGAGAGGGGCGGTGGAAGAAGGGAGAGGGCTCGAGGGCTTGAGTGGATCATATTGTATTGAAAGAAAATGAGTGGAAACATACGATATCTTGACTCTGTCACTGTTACCAGAAGAAGCATAGAAACCAGTCAGAGATAAACAAGCGCAGCTCAAGAGAGGTAGAAAAAATGATTGTTCGATTGAGCGCAACAAGTGCTATACACACAAGCGACCGAGCCATCATATCTAACGCGAGCTTTTTCCAGCATGAATCCCACAGTGCATGCAGCAATCCAAGGGTATTCCCAGCAAGCTATGCTACAATGATACATCGATATCATCATTCAAGATCGCGTCGTGTGTTGCCGTCTTCGTTCGTCGATGGTCATGGCCACGAGCTCATCGGCAAACGATGCGCGCTCAATGTCGCCCACGCTGATCTCGCTGGAAACCCTCAGATCCCTCATCTCAACATCCGGGCTATAACTGCCGCGTCTATTCTCGCTGACGTTGACGTTGATCTCATTGCTGACGTGAATGCCCCCGTAAGGTCGTATCAAGCCAAGGTCAACGAGGTTCTTTTCCGAGTCATTCCCAGCATCGAAGCGCTTGAAGTGAACTCGGGCCGGCCATGATTTCTTCTTGAGCGGTGACGCAGACCTACTGCGAGGAGACCCAAAGCTTCCATCCCAAGAACGATCACGAGAACGATCTGGACTATTGACTGATCCACGACGATTGTAATCATGTGACAGCTTTGCGATCGCTGCAAACTCACGATAGATCCTTCGGGCGAAGATATGATTGTCCGGGCATCCCTTGTATGCATGCTGCTGACAGAGGAAGAACTTTAACGGGGTGAACCCGTATCGTTGATTCAGCGAGGTATGCTGGTGGGCGTCCGCAATGACGCGAAAGTTTATCAAGAACACCTCGCTCAGTGCTTGATCTTGTTGCCGAGTAGCACATGGCGCCCTTAGCGGTCTTGCAACCAGACGTGCTTCCATAAAGAATGGATTGTTGATTGCTTCTGAGAGCTGTATAATACCTTCGAGCAATTCACCAGCAAACTTGTGCTTACGCTCGTCCACTAGCATTGCTCTTGCGCGGAGCAGCTCGCAACAGGTGGCGACTGTCAGATCGTTCATCCCCTCGAGCATGTCGAGTTGCCATTGTTCAAGGTTGGAACCTGTAAGGAACGTCGTTGGAAGCATGTTGCTGGCATCCTTGCGGACGAGAACATCAAACCCTCGGTGAAACATGGGGCGAAGGGCGAAGCATGCTAGGTGGACACCAGGGTCCAAGAAGTGTTCGTCTGTACATTCTGCACGCATGTTCACGAGCCAGGGAAGAATCTCATCGCGAGTTACCTCCATACTCCGAGCAAGAGTATCAATGACGTTCGGAATTGTTGCGAAGCGATGGCCGACAGCTTGTAATTGGGAAGATTCCAATCTGTCGGCCTGATGTACAACGAAGAGAAGTTGGCCGCGGCCCAATGAGATCGGCGATTCTCCCCTTTCCGCAGCGTCCAGTGCATTATCCCTCAGTCGTAAGCCGCGAATCTTTAATTTAGCTGTGTGGCTGAGAGTTCCGGTGTTCATGATACCTCCATATAAGACACCCATGTCTTCTAACGGTTTCTGTATCTGATCTGCAAGGTCTTTAGCCGCGACGCAGAAGAGCTCTCTAAACAAAGTAGAATAATCGGCTGTGCTGACACTACTCGAGACCCTTGACTCTGTGGTATCCGATTGCCGGCGTGAATTGGTTGGTACCGTCCTCCGTAGGTGGGTCTGTATTCCTGGTATGAGGTCGGCCACACAGCGCCAGCTTCGAGAGGCTCTGAAAATCCAACCGAACACAGGATGATCGACGTCGAAGACATCTTCAAAAGACTATATCATGCTGAGTTAGCCGCGATACTTAATAATCCAAAGAGGTACCTACCCTTTCACTGTAAGAGTCAGTGATTTTGCGGCATGGCAGCAGGCCTTCAGGTGTGACCATGAGCTTTCCTTCCGGGTCAAACGTGACGCACGCGAGCACCACCTGTTGCGCTCTGTCTGCTGAACGTTGTCGAGACCGCTGTCCGATGAGAGCAAAGGAGACGAGGATCATACAGCAGCCGATCGCCTTGTAACGATTAGCAGGGTCAACGGAAGTGAGATAGGTCATAAGCATTACCAGACAAATAACCACTACTACAGTAGCCTCCCTTGACAAACCAACCGTTGTCTCAACGACATGTGGCTTGATGCTGTATTTCGTGCCCACGGTAGCTACCCAGTGCATTCCAGACACAGCTACGGCCAGTAGAGATGCGCAAAATGCTCTCTTCCACCAGCTATTAGTCCACATGGAGTTGAAGTAGAAAAAGACTCCAAGTGCAACGGTGGTTGCTACCACAGCGATAATAGCGGACCCAAGAACGTACGGCCACAGATAAGATGGTGTATAATTTGCAATTCCTCCCTGACCCATGTAGTGCATTCCACACACAGCGAAGCCAGTGAGTAATCCTCCCATCAATGTCCACACTATGCTTACGTGCTCTGACGTGCTGAAGAAGTAAAATGCGATGCAGACGACGACGATTGGCAGAAAGAAAGAACCTGCAGTAAAGCCCGGGCTGTATTGAATCTGGGCGTCTGCCTGGCCTCTAGCCATTGCAATTGCTCTATTGCCGATGAAATGCATCGACCAAATCGCTACGGCACCCATTGTCGAGGCTGCCGCGAGCAGAAGATACCTGCAGATGGTCTCAGCGATACGCGATCAATCAGTTCATGCTGATCGGATGTAAGGAGGATCATCTATACCAATTGTAGTATCCTCGGGCACCCGTCCTTCTGTGTAGGAGCTCCAGCGCAGACCAGCATCCTGCCAGGCTCACGATGTAGGATAAGACAACAAAGCCTGCATCGTACGTGTGTGGTACCAAGCCATCAGGCCCAGAGATGGATGCCATGAGGAGGCAACAGAGATTGTCTTGGTGTAGTGATATCGTTTGCCGCACGTAAAGAGCTGCGGTCACAGGCCATTCGATGGATTTCAGGCGGACAGCTCATCGAGGTGCAGCATAGGAAGTGGATCGCATGAATACGGGCTTGAAAGAATGTTTCTAAGACTATGGAGGACAAATGAATGCCATGCAGATATGGTCAAACCTGCATGCGGAGGCGTAGGTGTTGAAGAAGATAGTGGAGAGAGGATAGTGGATGGAACTACAGGAGGAAGTTGTGGACTAGAAGCGCGCTTGAGCTGCTTCACTTTACTCTCACCTTGCGAGTAGCCTTTTCCACCAACGCAAAAGCATACTATCAGACACATCGCGAGGATCGTCCGATATGCAGACCCGAATCGAGATCTGACAGCGGTTACGGGATTCAGCTTGTGGTGGATGTGGAGGTGTAGTTTTACTTTTCCGGCAACTCTAGTAGGCACACCATGCAGTATGTAATATGTGATATGACCGAGCGTTGGTGTAGCCCGACATATCTGGATCGATTGAGACACCCGTTCCACAGCTATCCTCCGAGTTTGGTTCTGCTGAGACTCAGATATCATGCAATCATCTGAAAAGGTCAAATATGTGATCCGTCGCCCTACCATATGACGTTTCTGGGCAAGCTACCTTCCGTCCGAGTAATTACCCGGACTAGATCAAGCCACGAAGGATCCACCTCCATGGTTCCAGACTCCTACCGGATATGAGTGTCCCATATGGGATAGAGATTGCAAGCCGACCGAATTGATTATCACCCAGTCTAGCATGTTCGCCCGTTGAGAACGCCGACTTGACTCGCCTCGTCGTCGCGTAGAGCAAGAGGCGGACGAGATATATGTTTGATGGATGTCAAGGTGACCGGCAGAAGGTGGGGTCTGAGAATTGAGGAGGATGAAAGGAGCAGTCAAAGCAGCGCTAGAACATGCTTTTGCAGGTCTCCAATTGGCTGGTTGTGGCGCGCGCAAACGCGAAACTTCTCCCCCTTGGCTTGGTGCCTTTCAGGTCTACTTGCCATTTGATCCATGGATTCATCTACGCAATGACCTCAGGTAAATCTCTTGAGGCTGCTTTCGCCCAACGGCCTGACCTTCGGCAGCGAATAGTGCAAACCATCGGTACGTCTCCCCGGTCCTTTGCTGCATCTCAGGCCACAAAGCTAACGGGCATGCCCCTTAAGCGGAAACCCCAGACCTTGAGGGGCTGTTCGGAGACATTACGCACTACATTACTAATATTCAGCAGACTGGGGGCAAAGGTGCGGAAGATGAACCCTCCTCTAAGAAGCGAAAATTGGAACATCGACCCCTCGAGTCAGCTGGGTGGGACAAGACTACTAGTTGCTCCGTGGCCGATGTATCCTTTTCGATACCACAGCGGAAGAAGTATAATTTGCAAGTGGGTCAGGCGACCGGAGTATGGGCATCCAGCTCCTCTGCTAGTGAACCCTCCGTCGAGTTTGGAGTGAAGTGGGACCAAGTTCAGGATGTGTTTTGTCTCCCAGTCCCGGAAAAGGCTCAGGCACAATACAATTTCTGCATATTTTCAAGTGTCGGGGGAGAAAGTGCCGGCGAACAACTACTTTGGACAGTCCCAAGCACGATTCCAAAATCCGGAACAATCACGGGTGAAATTGCCGTCCAACCTGACGACACCTACAGATCATTTCTGGTCTCGGCAATCAACAAAGCGTTGAAGTCCCGCAAAAAACACGTTGTGGAGCCTACTGCGGCCGAATTCGCAAGCCAAATAGCCCAGGCTCACCGAAAGGGGGAAACGGCATTTCACGTGAAAGCGTTTCGGGGTTCCAAAGATGGCTTTTTATTCCTGCTATCCACTGGCATTCTCTGGGGTTTCAAGAAGCCATTGGAATTCTTTGCCTTTGATACCATCGAATCCGTCTCATACACTTCAATTTTGCAGCGAACGTTCAACATGAACATTGCCTTCCGGTCATTGGGTCAGGTTGACATACAAGAATTCGAGTTTTCCATGATCGATCAGGCCGACTTTGGTGGGATTGATGACTACGTGAAGCGACATGGGCTTCAAGATGCTAGTATGGCTGAACAGCGACGAGCCCGAAAGCTGAATGTGAATGGAGTGAAGGGCAATGAAGCGTCTCAAGGGGTTGAGGAGCATGAAGAAGGAGAGCTAGTGAAAGCCAGACGAGAAGCAGAGGATCTTGACGATGAGGAAGAAGACGACGAGAACTTCGATCCAGGCAGCGAAGGGGAGAGTGAGGGTAGTGGATCCGACAGCGAGGAAGATGATGAAGAGCAAGGCCCTGGGGCAGAGGGCAACATGGTTGACGAGGAGCTGGGCAGTGAGGCAGAAAGTGCTGAAGACTGATCGTCCAGTTGTATCACCGTCGGAGAAATGAACAGGGGACCTACATATCACGAGGGAGTAGCAAGATGGAAGATGCAAGTGGACGATACTCGGGTTCCAAAGCCAGAATGAATGGAGTGCAGAGGGGAAGTGGACAGCAGGGGTGGAGGACCGACATGAAAGCTGCTGAAGGGCACGCCATATCGATCAATGATAAGAGTTGGTGATGTGCGAAGGGCAAATGCGGCTCTAGCGCTGCAAACATCAGATGTTTCAATGGAGGCACAATTCCCAATCTATCAGTGGACTGCAGTTCTCGGTCATACTCGATCACCTTCAAACATTCAGCCTTCGATTTTCTCGAGGCCATGCTCATTGGGATCACGATCTAGAATTCTCACTCCACCAAACTTTGGCGACCGTGCTGTCAACGTGGCCGACCTTCACGTTGACAAAGGCTCCCCAGGCGCTGTGACCTCCTGCACAACATCGACAAACAAAGGCACTGGCTATGCATACCCACAAGGAGGATGGGTGGCCGACTCGAGCTCCGAACCTGATTCGACTCAGACCTCATCCGAGACGTCCGGAGAGACGCTCAGGATGTGACCTGGTCATGAGCAGATAAGGTAAAGTACAGCTAGAGAATTGACCAACCAAAGATCCACTGCAGGGCAAGAGGCAATGGAGGCGGAATAATTTGCATTCAGATGCTCAATTCAAAACGCTGTTGTGAATATTTCTTCACTAATCCTAACCAAGTCTTCTCCAAGACGAGCGTCCCATTTGCGAATTCACTCCCAATACTTCCTCATCGAGCTTCCTACTCTACTTCCCTCTCCTATCTTCATCCTACTGTTTCACTCCTACAAAGATCGACGGCGCCCATGGGTAGAGCATGTAAAATCTTCCCACCGTCCATCCACCTTCCTTCTCCATCCTTTGCTATTCAGCTCGTCCTTTCATATATATATGTGTGTGTGTGTGTGTGTGTGTGTATATTCAGTGATCCTGCTCTATGAGCTAGAAGTGGTTCTGTATCCCTTCCAACCTTCTTGACATATCCGTTGCTACCCAAACGTTCTGTTCACAAAGACTTTCTCTCCTCCAATCCAAGCCAGTGAACCACCCTTGTACCACTTTCGATGCTTCCCATGCCAGAATGCTCTGCTTAATCCGGATATTCTATCCGTGGACGGACGCATGACTGGTGGATTAACATTCAACAATTCCAGCTTCAGTATCAAGATCATGTATAAATATCTCAAACACATATGTATAGCAGACTCATCTCTCCTCCAAATCTCCTCAATCTATCTCAAAATGTGAATCCAATCAAGATGCCAAAACAGGGCTCACTCCCACCACGAAGTCCAGGCCAAACCCCACTTTGTTACAAATATTTCACCGATGCTGGCGAAACGAAGAAGGGTTGCTAGAGTCTTCAACTCGCAGGGTGGAGGAGAATCTAAAGCCAAAGTTATAGCTCTACACGGACATACTGTGAGTACGCCAAATTGGCCAAGGAATATGTGAAATTACTACGGAAGAATTCAAGGCACGACTTCGCGAACGACAAAACGGCAAGACGCCTGTAAAGAAGAATGGCAAGCGAGCAAGAAGATCGTTATCCACGCTGACAACTCATGTGTAAAATTTCAAGAACGACGAGAGGATCTTCAAGAGTGAGGTCGAAGAGCGAGATACCACAAAGCGAAAACAGCATCTCAAAATATATCACCAGAAGTCAAAGCATGACATCGCCCACGAAAACCTTCAGCTCAGCATGTCCATGAAGAAGATTGGCAAGCGAGCGACACAGCAATTACGCTAGCAGAACAGGAGCAGATCTTCACGATCAAATAGGAAATTCCCAAAGTCAAAGTCGAAATCGAAAAGCGAGTTATCACGCAAAACGACGAGGGGCAAAGGCGAAAAGCAGCCTTTCAGGAATACCCATCTCCAGCAAAAATCCCCCTGGAGACAGACTCGCACAACATTTCCCACAACTTCACACCCCACTCAAGCAAGGAAGCCTTCCGAGATAGACGAGCAGCAACTAGACACCCACGACAGGTCTACCCAAGATCCAATCCAACTTCCAACGAAAGCTTTCGCCAAACAGCACCACAAAACCTTCCAACCATCCTCAAGATTCAGTGTCCTCTTCTCGCCGGATAGGCCCAAGAGAGTCACATCGAGCGTGAAACGAGGCCGGACACTAAGCAGCGATATCCTAGATCTACTAAAATGGTTGTCTTCCCTCCCGGACACACCCGCCGTCGCCCTGCAACCGGTCATCTGTTCATACAGCACATCGTTCTACGTACTTCAGCACCGGCGAAGAGGGCGATCATCGCCAAGGGTCTCGCGGCCGATGATGTCCAGGAACAAAACACACGAGCTCAGCTCCCTCCGTTCCTTCTGCCCCGGTGTCTTCGATCGTGTGATTCTGGACGAGGTCTATCTATATTCGTAGGATCTAGATGATGTCGCCTTAACCGATATCTTCGGCAGCTCGACCCGGGCAAGCAGAAACATGGTGCAGAGAGGGATCTGTGGATGCTAAACAGGGCCGAAGAAATGAGATGCGGTTTGGAATGGTAGTATGGGGATATAAACCCATATGCGCTATCTACATATCCCAAGGATCAAGATAACGTCGCCATGGGGAGTATCTTCGGTAGGGAAGACACAACGCGACCTGCGCTAAACGAAAGCTAGATGGATTCATGTCCACATGCACGGAAACAAAGATATTAATCGTGATGGTCTTAGGACCGCCGGACGTGCGAGAGCAGCTACTACGACGCCGTGGACGAACAAGAAGTCGAAGCGTCACGAATTCCAAAAGGCCAAAATATTCGACTTCGGCCTATTGGAAAAGCAGCATCGACCTGGCCGTACTGAAAGGCACTCTCCCGCTGAGAACCTGCGCGGCAGTGGCCACGACCCATACCGTCGGTGACGAGACCACCACCCCTCTCCTCGCCAGTATCACCATAAAAAATTAGAACCAGGCGTACGAGACTCTACGGTAGGTATCAAGCCGATATCAACTGCAGTCAACCTCAAGCTAATCATACGCCGTTTGCTCTCGATGCTATCATCGCGCGAATACTGCCACCAATGCCACGGAAGGCGGTGAGAGCAATCCCGCCGACCTTTCTCACTAACGCTTACCTCCAAGGCCATAGCGAATAATTCTGACAACCTGCTTAAGAACAACAACTTCGTTAACTCGACACCAGTCCTCGGACGAAGACGGAGGCCCGCCTGCCAACATGTACGACACCATCGCCGCAGAGTAAGTGTGGAGAGGGGTTTGTTGATGCTAAACAGGGCCGAAGAAATGAGATGCGGGACTTTAAATGATAGTAGGGATATAAACACATGTGCGCCCCACATATCCCAAGGATCAAGATAACGTCGCCATGGACAAAATCTTCGAAGCGGCTTGGACCTCCGCTCACCGCAAGCTAACTGGGAGCGATGAGATAAATGATGGATCAATATCCCCGTACGCGGAAAGGATAGTTACAGTCGTAAGAATGCCGGATGTGGTATACTAAAGCAGAAACACAGTGCAGAGAGGCATTGATGGATGCATTTACAGCGAGAGGGATGAGATGCGGGTTCTAAAAGACAGCTCACAGGACACGCACGCAACAGGAATCTTTTGCAGTATTTGAGACTGCCATTGGCACTAACGTGATGGTAGTATGGGGATGTGAATACGTATGTGTTTGTGATGTGGGAGGGTGGTACACCACGGCCTGATATGAATGGGGGGAGTGGGTTTTCTGGCTCTCAATATCGGGGTGTTGGTATCGATACTGACACTACTGCTATAATATATTAAGACGATCGTGGCGGGTAGGTAGGTAGTAAAGGCAGGAGGGGGAGTTGCGTGAGAGGATTGTGGGGCATTTGTGGCTTGTACTTATCTCGGGGGGAGTGCGCGCGTTCGGGGTAGAGATGGGATTCAGGCTGAATTGTGCGCCTTGAGCGGCGGGTGCCATTGTGTGGGCGACAAGGCGTAGCAATCTGGCGTGACTATGGGGGGTGAGCGAAGGTGCGATGGGGGAGGGTAGCGAAGATGGGAAGGAGACTGATCTTTCCGCTACTATCGATGTGAGCAAAGACAAGTGTTTTAGTGATGTTGAGAATGGGCTTGACGGCAAATGAAGTGGCTGGCAAGCATGCATGATATGGATGGGAACATTGCTGCTAGATCACCGCGTCTAAATATTTAGCAAACAACACAATTTTGCTCCAAAACATTGATCGTACGATCATGCCAGACCCAGTAGTGCCGCATTATCCCCTGCCAAAAACTCCTGAGCATTCGCAATCTGCTCCTCCGCTTCACCCAATACATCATCAATATTCGCACTCGGCATCCCGTCAGCGTTATTCGTTATACCCTCCATAAAGCCGTCGCTAGCACCCAAGGCACCAGCTTTGGGTGCCGTCAACGCTTCCACACGCCGGTACAATCGTACGATGGTGCTGGCGCGAGCGGGATCCGTCCGCGATAGTTCTTCAACGTCTGAGAATTGGGTGTGCAGGACGTCGCGCAGGGAGAGTTGACGTTTGACTGACGATGGTTGCGAGGAGGTGAGAATCATGATCACGATGATGTCAAGGGTGCTATCGGAGCTTGTCTGGTCGTTTGCTTCGTCGATAAGGAGGTTGAGAACTGCTTGAGCGCCGAGCAGGCGGAGGGTGGAGAGTAATTGCTGGTGGGTGTATGATGGCGGCGACATATCGACTGAAGAGCTCGAGGTGGCGCTCCAGATGATGAGCGATTGGATGGTTTGGCGTAATGCGCTGAGGAGGCCGCCGTTTGGGGTGGTGGACCAAGCCGCTAGCTCGTTCAAAGCGTTCGTGCCTTGTCGATCTTGCGAGTATGGGTTTAGGACTGCGAGAAGGGGAGCAATGTCAGGCCGTGAGGCATGTAGTTTCTGGACGTGGCTGAGGGACTCGCTCAATGGTTTGGCGACGATTGAGAGGACAGCGGCGTGTATGGTCGATGAGTCATGGGACATGGATGGTGGTGTGAAAAGGGTTTCCAGCGCTGGCAGGACGGTATCGATGTTCTTGGATTTATCGCTAGTCTCCCATAGACAATGAGCGAACCAGGTTAGACCGGCGATCAGGGATGGAAGCAGAAATGGCTCGAGCAGGTACTCGAAGCCGCCTCGTAGAGTATCGAGGGTTAGTACACCCGCTTGACAAGCCTTGAGGCTCTGGTCGAAAATCGTAGCTACAAGCAGGTGAAACTCTTTCGGCTTGCAGGTAGACATCAGCTCGTCGCTGATACCTTCCGTTTCGAACAGACCACGAATCCAGCTACCCAGAAGCTGACTCTCGTGCTCCGATAGGTCATCAACAGGTCGGCTCACAGAACCGAATCTAAAGTAACTAAGCAGGAAGGACTCAGGATTATGGATTCCGACCTCATCAGGTTGCAATTTGAATCGGTGCTGAACCGCAACGACGAAGAGGAGAATACTGCCGAATTCATCATACACAGGTTGGTATTCCCCTTGATCCTCATGGTCCTGCCAATGATCCAGCGTATCGCATAGAGGCTGCAGCAGGATGTTCGGACGCGTAAACAGCATGATGATATCCAGAGTTGCAAGCTTGCGGCATAGGCTATTACAGACGGTCTTTAAGGTCATAGTATCGTTATTGGCGCAAAGGGTGTGCAGGATCTCGGTAATTGCAGCCGCGATTTCGCCAGCGTTGCCTTCCATGTTTTCCAACTCGGAGATGTACTCATCGATCTTTGCAGGATTCAATGTACACTGCTGTACCAAACCATCCTTCATGTACCTTCCCCCGGCAGGTAGACTTTGCATCGGAACATCTTCCAATATCTCTTCAATGCTCCGCTCAGGAATCAATTCATGCAACGCACATGCAAACAGAAACTCTTGTCGTGCCTCGGAAAGCAAGCTATTTCGTCCCAGAGGATCGAACATTTGGGAAACAGATGGGAAAGCAGCGGGATCTACGCGCACGAGAGCCTGTCGTATGCAATGCTCGACACTCAAAGGTTCAAAGATCATGGCAGCGTAATTGTTTTGAATGAAGACAGGTAACTTGTTGACTAAGAAAGAGCGAAGGATGTTAATTGTTCTTGGGAGCTCGTTCCGGTACATTGCATTTGCCAATACATCGAATGAAGCCAATATCAGGTCGCCTACGAGGCCGCTTATGTCTTGCTTGTACCGAAAGTTCAAGAACTCAGTAACAGCCGCGTCCTCAAAAGCAGGTCTGTCATGAACTATTGAATTGAGGTAGACATAGAAGCCAGCCCTTGTAGGGACGGGAGGGTTGTCGAGAACATTGTCTTGGAACGACAGACTTGCGAGACCGACGTCGTCCAGCAATCCAGGGTACTGGCTCCATTCTTGCATTGACACCTGTGGATCCATTGGAGAATGAGGTGGACCTCATCGTCGCGTCGGAAAGAGGTCGAGGCGCAATTGAAAGCCCAGTTGACGGTTGATAATGGCACGTGACTAGTTCAGCCCTACGACCGAGGGTTTATCAAGATCCGAACTAACATCTAGCCACTGACATATCTTGGACCTTCGAGAGGATCCGAGAATCCTGCCATTTGCCTATTGCATAAATGTGTCTCTAGAGTATGCCATCATGGAGAACCCTAGTCGAAGCCTCAAAATACCAAATCTACATCTCCCGCAGCCTCGATCCATTCCTGAATCTCTCAATCGAGCATTTTCTACTCCAAAAGTCCCCGCCACACTCAACAATCCTCTTCCTCTACGTAAACAAACCATGCGTAGTCATCGGCAGGAATCAGAACCCATGGCTGGAAGTCGACCTCAAACTACTACGCCAACGTCATTCAGCAGATGGAGTATCCAAAACAGCCCATGGGATACTATCTACCACTCATGGCTCAAGCAACATAGAACTAGTCCGAAGACGCTCCGGAGGCGGCACAGTCTTCCACGACGAAGGCAACGTAAATTACAGCATCATATGCCCCCCAGCAGCCTTCACACGCGACAAGCATGCGACAATGGTCACCAAGGCCATCAGAGAATTCAATTCTCGAGCCCGCGTCAATGAACGCCACGACATAGTTCTCGATCAAGGCTCTCTATTACCCGAACAAAACTGGCCCTCTCAACTAGATATGCATAACACTCGCTTCCATCCCAGTAGCAAAGACAATCCCCCTCTCAAAGTTTCCGGATCAGCGTATAAGATGACCAGACAGCGATCCTTACACCACGGCACATGTCTGCTCGCATCTGCCGACCTCCCAGGGGTATCCAAGCTACTGCGCTCACCCGCAAGGCCATTTATCAAAGCCAAGGGTGTGGAGAGTGTGCGTTCGCCAATCGGCAATGTGCACGGCGAGGCTGAGATATCGCATCAGGCCTTCAACGATACATTTCAGAAAGGAGTGAAGAAAGCTTTTTGCGAAATGTACAAGATTGACAAAGAAGTATTGAAGGGGATTTCGGGAATTCAAAGCCAGTATGGCAGTGGTGGCAATAGTGAATGCACTACAGGCCTGGTTGGTGACGATTTGACCAACATTGAGGACATACGAGCCGGCATCGAGGAGTTGAAGGTAATTCATTTGCAATCGTAATGGGGCTCTTCTAACTCTATACCTGATATAGTCGCCGAAGTGGATTTATGGACAAACGCCGCAATTCACATTATCCAGTCATGCAATAGAGGAAGATGACAGGGAACGGCCCACGTTGCCAAAATATTTCCCAGCATCAGTACGTCTAAATCAGCCGAGCACTAGACCCACTATCTCTCCGGTAGTATGGACGATGCACTGACAGTGTTACCGCAGGCTCGTGTATATCTAAAAGTCAAATCTGGTCTTATCATCTCTAGTACCATTTCACTCTCCTCCGACAGCCACATCGCCAACAAAGAGATCGAGAGATTCAATTTGGCTCTGAAGGACAGGAGTATCGCAGATATCCTGACGGAAGCCAACGCAGGTCCATCGATCGAGATCCATGGCATCTCAAGATGGCTCAACGAAATGTTCGGAAAGGCGGTCGAGAGTCGTCATTCCGCTTGAAGTGCTCAAGGCGGATAAGTCGCCAACGCATCCTGCTTTCAACTCGAGGAGTCGCTAAGATATCGAGACCTGAGGACGTGTGCCTCAGAAGCCGTGTAATCCGTAGATCGAAAGCGCCCACGCAGATGGCGATGCCCACCTTCTTCATAGAAGGTATCGAAACTGGTGTACCTCGGTTGCCATAGCTTTAGCCTCTCGTGCCCACTTGAGCTCATATTTTGCCATACACTCGTCCACCGAAATCAACAACGCCTTGGCCCTCCCCTCCTCAGACCGCAAATCCGCTTTGACTTGCGCGCAGCTACGCCCATTCATGCCCAGACCCTGGACAACGTCCGGCGTCCACATGTGGGAAAACCCATTCTCGAGAACCCAGCGGACAAGCTTGCGTTGAAGGTTGCGGGCCACAATATAGGAGGCTATGTGATCGTTTCGACAGTACTCGTATTCACGCATCTGAGCCATGCCGTAAATGTGTTCCTTCACAGATGTCCAGCACTCTTTACCGGCGCGAGACCAGTAACAAATGGTTTTGAAGGCGCCCCCGCCCGCACTGTCGACTTGAGGCATCGATTCCCGGATATATTCTCTAACGAACTGCAAGTCGAACAGGTCTTGACGAAGTGCCCTTGGCAGGCCTTGTTGGTTCAAAGAGGTTGTGATGCCATGATGTTCCAAAGATTCGGGCAATGGTGGAGGCTTAGAGCTCTCGGTGCTGATGGACGCATTGAATGCCTGGATCATCGCGATGCCCTCTTTGAGATTCGTCTGGTATTTTTTGAGAGCGGCCATCGCCTTGTCGTGTTGGGCATTTGCTTTGGCAAACAATTCGTCAAGCGGCGTTGTGTGAAGTGACTGTTCTTGAAGCTCTTCCACATTTGCCTTGCCTTCCCTGTTGAACCTCTGCTTTTCGGACGGCTTTGCTCCGGCCTTCCTTTTGGAAACATTCTCTTCGGGCATCTTCCCTTGGAACTTCCTCTCGTGCGACAATCTCTCGTCGGCTAGTTTGTCTAACATCTTATTGCTAGCCTGTAAACGTGTTACGAGGCACTTAGGAGGGCTGAGAATCTCTCGGTAGAATAGTGGGGGCGCTGGTGGCGGTGGAGTCTGGCCATCTGCCGGTAGTTCGTGATTCATGACCTTGAAAGTCTCATCCACGAAGGCCCACCTCTTCTCAACAAGGAAAAGCTGGATTAAACGTAAAATGTCAGAGACGAACGTCGTATTCATCGCGTGGAAGCTCCAGATGAGCTTATCAACGCCCGCTATAGTCGACAAGAAGGCTGTATGGTTGAGCATTGATGCCAGAGTGGGTCGGCCCAGAGCGGTCATTGTGGAAGTCATTATGCTTGTTTGGAGGTAGGGATCAATCTGGCTCATCATTATTTTACCCCTCTCCGCACAGCGAGCCAGCTCATTCTCGTATTGCACCATGACGTAGTCCAAACCACTTATATCGAACGTGGTAATTTTCTTGAATGCTCCGGCCAAGAACTTGGGATCATCTTTACAGACGGTGAAGGCAGTAAGCGCGTTGACCACGTCATGGAATTGTTTATTAGCTGTGAGGGAAGGACCGCCGTCGGCCTGCAATGGTCCCATATCAGTGTCTTCTTGTCAAGACATGAAGGGATTTAAGACGCGTATGGAAGGAAAAGTGGCCTCTGGAACACATCTTACTGCTGGTGAGTGTGGACAAAAGACGATCAAATGAAGAGATCAACACATACCATATAAACCATGAAGCGCTCGGCCTCCTGAGGAGTGAGAGCCTTAAGCATAGTCTCCAGCTTTGTGAAATTGATATGATCTGCTGTAGAAGTCGCATGAGCAAGCACTCCATTGCCCGCAGTGTGCGTGCAGTGTTCCGAGCATGTGCAAGGTGATGCCTCATCGAAGAACTTCTGGGTGACATGTGCTTGGCGCAAGGCTTCGCCACCGGCACCCCGAAAGCGTGGCATAATGTGAGGTCTGTAGCGTATTTTGCAGTTTCTATGTGCCGATGTGAGTGGGGTAGAAGCGTTGAAATGTTTCGAGATCTATACTGGCCATCAGGTGCGTACGCGAGAGTAGTTGTCAAGTTGATTGATGTTGATGCTGGTGTTATGTGATCGATGTCGAGATTCGAAGTGACAAGTATTTGGAGTGATCCTGGCTTTAAGAGCAAAGCCGAATTTCGTGACGTGACAATCATAGTAGCGCGTTTGGTCGTGTTCGCTCGCATATCCACAATCCGATGTTGACAAGAGGAGACAAGAGCAGATGCGGCAAGAACTACCCATGACAGTCAAAAGAATTGAGCATCTGCATCCAGCCCATCTCGTCCCACTTGCCTCGCGTTCAACACGGTGACCTGCTTGACAGAGGTTCTGGTTCCTCTTAAGCCTCAACATCTGTATGTTCATCTTATCTCTTCTTTGATCAAGGACCCCTGATTAGATCGAATCTTGGACGCCCCGTCATGTACATTTCGCCTTATATACAATGACCTCATACACATAACTCCAAAACGGACCAGACTTCTCACTTCTTAGCCCTCGATCCGACACGGTCAACTCCCACCCCAACCCACTCTGACCCCAGCTCCCCCCAATTGGACAGCTTCAATCTCCTCTTCCGTCCACGCCATCCTCCCGAATCTTTTCGGCAACTCATTTCGGTCCCAAACCTGCCCCTGAGCTGGTTCAACCCCACCCAATTCATGTCCCGAATGCCCGCCGATGCTGCCGTACGTATGTGAGGAAGGAGCTGAGGGCGAAGGTGACTGTGATGTTGAAATTCTGTGTCCAGCGAGTGGACCATGCTGCTGAGCTTTACTGCGGTAGGACATGAAGCTATCTGGGAGGGAGTCTGTGGGTGAGGCGGGATGGACATGGGGTTCCGCTGGTGCGGCGGAGGGGGATATGTTTTCTATGTCGTCAGCGTCCTTTGAGATGTGGAAAGAGGGACCCAAACATACTTGGTGGAGTGCGTTTGCCTAGAAATTTTATAAGAGGTGTACGATGGTACGCTTCCCGGAGAAGAAGGCGTGTTGGGTGCATGGCCGTTAAATGGACTAGGAGCAAGGAAAGTATGGGAGCAATAAGCGCTATAGAGGAGCTGAATGATCGAATGGTCGGCAAATTGTAACAACAATTGCAAGAGCCTAAGACAGCAAACGTTGCTCAGTGTGAGAATGAGATGGAGGTCGAGCTTGAGCTCGACTGCCAAGGAATCCCACCCTCGTCCTAAATCTCCGTAAGGCTGAAGCACGCTAGAGCTGTTCTAAAAGCGGCAGCACTGAAAGGTGCCGCGTTGACCGATGCTCTGACGCTCTCTAGCTCTCAGCTCCCAGCTCCCAGCTGCTTGCATGATTACTTATAATAAGGTAGTACTGTCTCATTCTACATAGCTATGAGAGATAGATAGCGTCATATTGTGGATTCCCCTGGGATTTGCGCGAGTTCCGTCCATAAGAATATACAATGATCCTCCACAGGGCCTGCTCGACAAAGATCAATACCGAGCTGCCTGATCCATGATATTTTCCACAAGCGTCACTTCAAATAGGTCTACACTGTCATACAGCTCGACAAAGAGCCCCAGCGACCGCTCCCAAAGCACACGATGCACGAGCTCCTCCTCTTCGGGCAAGTCCCCGCCGCACGCCACAACCAAGTCCTCAACGTCCTCGCCGGCATCGCCGCCATGCAACCCCAGCCCATCCTCGAAAAGCATCTCGTCTTCAAGCCAAACCGAAAACCCGGTTCCGGAACGCAGAAGCAAGTAGGCGGCGCGCAGGACATACAAAAAGCGCGGGCGCAGGAAAGCCAAGCGCAGGAACTGTTCTACATGCAGCTCGTTGCTGATATCCACGAGGAAGCGAAAACCGAGGAGGATGAAGAGATGGGAGACATCGTCCTAAACGGCGATGGCGGGATCGAGTTCGGCGTTGCAGAACCAAGCGGACACGTGCCTCTATCAACAGGCTACGGACTCGCATCACGACACCCCAACGACCCCAACAATGCAGCCCCATCATCATCCCCCACCCCAAACAAAGAAAACTGGACGCTCCAATTCCGCGACCTCCCCGAAGTAGCTCGCCAGCGCGCCGTCACCTCCCGCCTCATGACCGACACTCCCATAACCTCCGGCGATCCCCTGCACTTCATGACAGCCCTCGACTACACGTACCTATTCCCTCAATCCCCCTCCAAAAATAACTCACCCAGCTAACATCCTCCCAGCCACACAAAAACCTACCTCCTAACCGGCCACCGCTACACCCACCTCTCCACCTCCCTCCTCCTCTACCGCCTCCTCATCCCCACAACACCCACCACCTCCACAAACATCTCCCCCTCCGCGCCTACACGCCTCCTAGACCCCTCAGGAACATACATGCTCCAAGCCGCCGTGCGTGTGCAGGACGGGTCGAAAGTGGAGACCATGACGAAAGCTGCCGGTGAACTGCTGGGGCTGAAGGAGACGCTGAGGGGGTGTGTGGAGATGGAGATGGGGGATCGGTTGGCGTTGGATACGCGGGTGCGGTGAGGGGAGGGGATGGGTGTGCTTGAGTGAGGGGGTTTAATATGGGAACGCGATAACACCGGACGGGCATATGCATGCTTCGACTTATGGCAAATTGGGCGAGCCCTTCAGATTTTTGGCACTGGGCTCAAGCATTCTTGGGCAAAGGTGTGTAGATCCAGCGGAAGCGAATCTACGCTTGATGAACAGGCAGTACCAGCCATCACTCCTACCAAAACCGGCTCATACGTCACTGGAACAGTATTTATATCGCGACGAGCAGATACAAAAATTAATCACTCACCAGCTACCTTACTCTCCCACTACGATCCACTACATTACAGCAAGCTCGTACTGCCTTGAAGTCAATCACGTCCATCGAAAACGAGTAATCAAAGGGAACACTCAGTGCACAGGGAATCAATGTCATCAGAGCAGCGACTGTCCTGTGACGAGCAGATGCGTAAAACCTCTCACCAGCTGCCTGACTTTGCCACTACGATCAACTGCATCACAGCAAGCTCGTACTGCCTTGAAGTCAATCACATCCATCGAAAACAATGTATCAAAGGAAACGCTTAGAGCACAGGGAATCAACGCCTCAGACTCCCCTCGAGAAGCACCATCGCTATACAGCAAGGCCCGAAAGAAACCTTTCCGTTCGCTATGGATTACGGTACACAACTAGATCATACCCTCAGGCTCAGCCACATCTACCGACAAAATTCCTGGCAGAGGGTTCGCTGCCTCGGACTCATACTGATATTGTACCATCCAAGCAGCAAAGCTGCGTCCGCTCCTGATGCCGATCTGGAGTGTATGGATCAGGTACGATTCAGCTTGAAGTGCAAAGGTCAAATCTACAATACTATAGCGCGATTAGCAAGCTAGGGCATATTCAATCGTAAGCTCATGCATGCATAAGAACCAGGGAGTCTATATCGTCGTAGTACGCGTGGGTCGCGGCCGATCCAACTCACCATAATCCTCAATGGGCGAGGGCTCAAGGCAAAGACATGAGAACAGGTGCTGCTTGCTGTTGCTAAGCTGCTTGATGTGGACGCCCCTACTCAGCACATGTCATGCGGTACTCAAAGTCGCCCAGCCACGCTCTTTCGTCGATGAAAGAGGGTGCGACCTGAACAGGATTGATTGATGGATTTGGAACAGGCACATCGTCGAGGATGAATGTCCAGATTGGTAAACCTGCTCTTGCGATTGTGGCGTCCTCCTCTTTGAGACGATGCTCGATGAAGGAAGAGTAGAGGGGGGGGATCGGGGTCCTTGTGGAGATATCTGGGCGACTTGCACAGTACCATATCCTAGCGATGACAAGGCCACTTGATCGAACTGGTTAAAACCCTTAATCCAGGTTGATTCCTTGAAAATACACATCTGTCGAAGTTGCTAGTCGGGCCTCAAAGTGAAGCATAGGCAGGGATTTGGTTCCCTCGTCGATTCCGCAGAACATCGCTTTCGCTTGATCGGTATCCAGCATTCGTACCAGGCACAATGCAGGGCGTTCCTAGATGCGATGCAGTATGTTGTCGCCACTCACACCACCAATCAGCACGTAGGAATGTTCGTACAGAATCTGACGACTGACGGAACTAGGAGTTCATGCAGTATCGATACGAGCCGTGCTCTGGACCTCGAGTACCACCTGCCCTCTGGAGACCTTGCAAACTAGCCATCTGGATGACATCTAGAACAATCAAGCGCCTATCATCACCTCCATCCAGAGACGCTCGTACACCCAGAAAGTCGTTGCTGCAGCTGAAGCCACATCCAAGGGTGGGTGGCGCCTTTGTACGGGTATAGTACTCGAAGCCTAGTCGTTGGCTGGGCTGGATGACACCCTTCTGACAATTGGTCGCGTTTATGCCTTCCTGTTCGTCAGTTCGAATTTTCTTGGCTTCTTTACCTCCTTCCTATCGTGCTCTAGCTTGAGTAGAAGGCCACTTCCGCCAAGCTGAAAGTGATGGAGACACACATTTTTGGCCGCCGTCGCTGTGAAAACGGCTCTTCCACTTTCGTCTTTCAAGGCCAATAGCTGCCACTTACGATGACGAAATGCTGTGAATACTATGAAGTCAAATGTTTCTGATTCGGACCGTTTCCATTTGTTGATCAGAAAGAAAATCAGGGTCCGCTGAATTGAGTTCGGCCCTGTAGCTAGTCGCGAGGCTTCCGTCCCAATCGGGATACCAAGCAACAAAGGAGATGGGCTAATGGTCGGAATAGGCAACGTCCCTGTGTATCCTTGAGATGATCTGATAGATGTAAAGTTGCTTTTGGGTTTGCGAATCTGGCCTTTCAGGTCTTCTTTGGTCGGAGAAGCGGAGTCAAGGTTCCCATGCAGCTGCAAAGTCTGTCACAGAACGTGGAAACGCTTGACGAAAAGATGGTTGACCTTAGTCTCGAGATTCTGAAGGCTTCACTTGGTTACTCGAAGACAGCGAGTGAGCAATTCGAAACTTGTTCGTATTGGCAACGCTCGAGTTTGGTGAGTTCCCCTTTTGTCGAATCTTCGAGATCGCCTAGCGGTCCGTAGACCGTCACCCGCGTGCAACACCATCTTTTTCGAATGAAGGGACTTCTGTAAGACGATTGGCCGTCGCTGGGCAGCAAGTGGTGGAGGCTTGAGGATCGTCCCATGCGGGACGGGAGGGACAGGATGAGCTGAAATGCAGGCTTATGGCTGGTCTTGAAGAGCGGTCGCAACGGGGATGACTTGGTAGTATCAAATAGTAAGGGAAAAATTGAAGAGAGTCAACGATGGTGAGCGCTTGCTCTCCTGTCACCATCAAAATCGAGATGAAATCCCATCGCGGAGAAGACGAAGAAGAACAGAAAAGACTGGTGGCAACGAAAGGGCAGATGAGGACGCTATCAAGAGCCTTTCACTTTGACACTGACAAAGTTGGGATCTAGTAGCACTGCAACCCTTCAGCGTCGGCACCTGTAGATCTGAATGTCTATCTGGAGGTTGCGCATCGTGCGATTACGTTTGGAAAGAGTCAAATTTGTCCAGCGACCGATCGTTTCCGGCATTTTGGAGGGTCACCCACTGTTGCTTTTTCTTCGTGGTAGAAGATTAAGATCAATTGCCAATGGTGGGCGTCCCAGTAAGTGGTGGTGGATAGTGATATGCTACGATGGGTGGCCAAGCACCTCCAGCAGTTGGCGGGTGAACGTGTTTGGTTATCTTGGTCTGTGACCAGATGTGCACTATCACGATAATCTCAGTGAATGAGTGGTACAGATCCGAAGCAGGGGTATGAAGAGTGGGTGAGTGGGTAGCCGGGATATGATGAATTCGAAAGGACTTTAGACTTCCGGGGAAGCGGCAGAATAGAGTTGGGACGCTTCCTTCCTCCATTCTCACTTTTCTCCTGTTCGAGGCCTGAGGCCAAAGGAGGCTCGACGACGCATAGTTGCGTCTACGGTGCTTGATCTGGCGTCTGAATTGGAATGTTCTCGTAGAAGAAAGTTTGTATGGTGACAGCACAGCGCTTGCAGGAAGTTGGAAGCTAAGGTGCTGCCCGAGCTGGAGCGAATGCGGATGAAGTTCATGCACGCACGGCATCATGCAGCTGTCAGAAGCACGTTGGGGGCTTGAACAGGCAATGACGAATGGCGTGGTAGGAGAAGCAGAATAGTCAGGAATTCTCCAATTCTAATCAATTAGATCTGACATTTTCCATTATCACCGGCAATTAATTACCAATGACGGGCCTTGCGCAGGGGTTGGGGAAGAGTTGGAACCCGTTTTCCGCCAAGGCTTAACGGTGGGCGAATAAGATTTCTTGTCTTTCGGCCTGGTGCAGACCTCTGGGCGAACCAGCGGAACTGTCACTTTTCCCATCACATTGCAGACTAATACTAACTGTTCACCTGCCTGCCCATATTGCAACGATCAGGGCAGAAGTCGGTGAATACGAGCATCGAGCCCGTTCGTGGAGGGGCAGTATCAATTTGGTTCTCGCTGCGAGTGTAGGGCGAGTGGACGGGTGCTGGATACAAGAGAAGTTGTTGTAGTGGAGTAGAACTACCCCTGGATATGGATTGATCATGAATCTCTCCATCGCCGTCGCCCAAGTGAAACAGCGACAGTCAAGCCCAGTCATGGGGAAGGCTCCTTCCCCCGCCAGAGCAATTCCCACAGTTTGCATATAGTGAACGGCAGCTAGAGGGTAGTGCGAGCGGACTGTTTATGCCAAAGTATGGAGGAAATCCCGATCAGCATCACCCCTGCCCATCACGAAGAGACTAGCTGAACTACCGCTAGCCTCAGAAGTCAGAACTTTCTGATTGAGGACGACGACCTCGGACGACCCTCGCTCAAAGCAAAAGTGCTCCTGCCTTGCCTCATCTTTATTCAACCGCCCCTCACCCACCAATCCTTCCTCCTTGCTCGACGCATCGCTCATCCTTGTTCACTCACCTCGCAGGCACGGCCCTTGCATCCAGTCTCTACTACTGCACCTTCTTGACAGCTTTCATTCAGTCCAGGCATTGCAGCCCAAGTCCATACAGCGACCCGTTCAACCATACCCGGACCTCTGCTCATTCGCCTTTCACTTCACGCCCCATCTTTTCTTCTGTGCGAGCACGCTGCCATTGACCTGACTGACCAATACTCAACTTATCCCCTGACCCATACACTCCCTGGAAGAACCGTGTCGTGCTGGAGGAACAATTGGTGCTACCATAGTTACGGACGTGACCAAGCGCGATTGGTTCGAGGGGTATGCATGCGTCTAGCATTCCCCACACTATTTTCATTCCTTCCCCCACAACAGGGATCGGGACTCTCTTCAAAACGCTGGCTGACTCGGCTTTTGTTTCAGTTTTCATGCTGAAGAAACGTACTCGGAGCGTTGGAGAACTATACTCCCTCTTTGTCAGAAACGGCATCTCGTAAGACTATCACCTGTGGAAGTGGAGACCAACAAGCAGCTGCTGCTCCCAGCTACGAGCAGCATCTTTGCCTAATAAAAAGAGTGACATGGGAGGTTAACACGATGGACTGGCCTACCCATTCGAACATGACTGTTGCACCACTCAAAATTTCAAAACCCATGTCATCAACGGCAAGCAGCATGTTGGAGAGACCGCAGACTGCATCCAGCACTGCCGATAGTGCATGGGGCACTCAACAAGCTGGACAATTGACTCCACCCCTGACGCCGCATGACTCCGAGGCCAGTTTTGAAAGGCATCATGACTTCCAGACATACCTACGGGCCTTCTACCCGTACCACCCAAATTGTGACGACAAATCTTCGACGGTCACGCTACCCCTAAACGGCGGGGACGTCATTCTGGTCCACTCTGTCCACACCAACGGCTGGGCAGATGGAACGTTACTGACCTCCGGGGCCCGAGGATGGCTTCCAACCAACTACTGCGAAGGTTATGACAGTGAACCCATACGCCCTTTGATGAAGGCATTGACGGTATTCTGGGATCTAGTCAAGGGGAGCAACATTCGAGGACTGGCTGTTTTCCGTAACCCTGACTACGTCAAAGGTCTTGTTGGAGGTGTTCGCTTGATGCTGGTGCGTATTCCTCTCAAGATCTTTCCAGCGCGCGAACATTCAAGAGACTGACCAAAGCGGCAGATCAATACCAATTGCCTCAACAGAGAATCCGGTCTCGTTCAATCCCACATTGCATTGCGCAAACATCGCAAAGCGCTCCTGTCTGATCTCTCCTCGTTTGTGAAGATTACCAAAGGCATTGAGAGCCTCATCAACAACTCGTGTGGAAATTTGGACGTTGAGCTTGACTTGGATGAGATGGTGATGAAGGCTTTTAAGATGGTGACGCGCGCAGTCAAATTCCTCGATGCTTGGGAGGATCTCATGCAGAGCATTGACCCTCCTGTCGGGAATACTAAATATATGCACGTCCCGCCTACGCCTCCTGCAGAACACACCGAATTCGGAAATGTAGTGGACAGTCGCGAAATTGCTTCGGCTACTAACAGCCCAGAAGCAATCGGCCAAGAAGGCGGGGATTGTGCCGAGCAAACAAGGCCGCGCTACAGTCGTGCTTCGAACACCTACGTGCGCCCTGGAAGTTCCAATTCGTGCAGGCAATCTTACAGACCGCCTTCCAAGCAGGCAAACAGAGAATCCATCGCTCACCGTGCCTCGTGCACTATCCATCCGGGGTCGCGCAACCTCGCCTCAGAGAGGCTGGGCGACCTGCACAACACATTCCTGACATGTCTGGGGTCTTTTATTGGCCTCCACATCCAATCGAGGTCATCATCTGAGATTCTTCTGACCACCAAGCGCGCTGTCGTCTCATGCCGGGACATGCTCGAGCTCGTTGGCGATATTTGGGAACGTGATTGGAGACGCTCCGAGCATCTCCAAGAAGCGCGGGACGACATGTATAGGAAAATCGTCGATCTCGCCGAGGCTGCCAAGGACGTCTTCAAGCCCATGCGATTAGGAGACGATGATGAGATGCTTCTGGCTACCGAAAGTAGACCGATCGTGGGAGCTGCAACGGCATGCGTTCGGGCTGCTGGAGAATGTATAGCTGAATCTCAACTCGTCATCGACAGAATCGGAGACTTCGAATTCGAGCCATTCGGACTTGGGATCGCGGATTTTGAAAGTACGACACTGACGCCTCCTAAGACGCTCGATGAAGGGGAGGAAGGACAGCGCAATACTTTCTCTGAAGGTTACGATACGCCACCAGAGCCAAACATCGAGCCACCACCTCCACCCGCCCACGAAGTATCAGACGACCATCCCCCAATCGTGGCTTCAATCTCGACCATTCTAATCTCTGCCGAGCCTTCGTCAGTCACTGCCAATGTCGCCACAACACAAACCTCCTCCAACAATCAATTATTACCACCATTACCTCCATTCTCCGGTTCATTGCTGGTCCACAGCGAAGATTGCCCATCGCCGCAATTCTCCACATTCAGTGCTAGCGAGAATCACTGCGCAGGAACCGGGCATGCGCGGACAGATAGCCTTGGCGTCTCTACCACCGGAGACGGCAGCATGGGCGACTCGGAAGTGAGCTCTGGCTCGACACGTGCTACCTCTCCGGATGCCACTTACCTTACCACCGTAGGCGTTTCCTCCTGCACAGGTCTGAGTGGCAGTCAATCTACACTCTATGGAGAAGATGAAGAGGACGAGGCAAATATACACGAGAAAACATTCGCTCATGAGCTTATCTACAACAAGGAAGGCCACATAACCGGGGGTACATTACCTGCTCTCATTGAGCGCCTAACCACCCATGACTCGACACCAGACGCTACCTTTGTATCGACCTTTTACCTGACGTTCCGCCTCTTCGCCACCCCTGCTGCTTTCGCCCTAGCATTAATCAGTCGGTTCCAGTATGTAGGCGAGAGTCCACGCATCGCCGGCCCCGTCCGACTGCGAGTGTACAACGTGTTCAAAGGCTGGCTGGAGTCACATTGGCGGAACGATTGCGATAGCCCAGCGCTCGAGCTGATCCAGCCGTTTGCTCAGAGGCAACTCCAAATCGTGCTGCCCACTGCTGGCAAGCGACTCGCTACCCTGGCATCGAAGGTGACTGCTGCTAGTGGACCCTTGGTACCAAGGTTGATATCTTCCATGGGAAAGACCAATACCTCAATCGCAACGTACATTTCCCCAGATACACCCTTGCCTGCGCCAATCATGACCAAGAGTCAAACGGCAGCACTAAAAGCCTGGAAACAAGGTAATGCCGAGATCAGCATCCTCGACTTTGACCCGCTCGAGCTCGCTCGCCAATTCACCATCAAAAAGTCGCAGATTTTCTGTTCCATCTTGCCAGAGGAACTACTTGCAACGGAGTGGATGAAGAAGTCAGGGTCCATGGCGGTGAATGTTCGAGCAATGTCGAGGCTGTCAACCGACCTCACCAATCTCGTTGCAGACTGTGTCTTACAGCTAGAAGACCCCAAAAAGCGGGCTGTCATCATTAAGCAGTGGGTCAAGATTGCGAAGCAGCTCTTGGAACTAGCCAACTACGACTCGCTGATGGCCATCATTTGCGCCCTCGATTCGTCGACAATACTACGTCTGAAACGAACGTGGGAGCTTGTGTCATCGAAGACTAAGGCCACTTTGGAACACCTCAAGAGTGTGGTTGATATTTCCAAGAACTACACCATTCTTCGTCGGCGGCTCCAAAATCAAGTACCACCATGCTTGCCGTTCGTTGGCACTTATCTCACCGACCTGACATTCGTGGATGTGGGTAACCACACGACTCGCCAACTCCCTGGCGAGGGTGTGGAAGAGAGCAAATCGGTCGTCAATTTCGATAAACATATGAAAACGGCAAAAATAATTAGCGAGCTTCAACGCTTCCAGATACCCTATCGCTTCGCAGAGATTCCGGAACTCCAGACTTGGATGCAAGATCAGCTCGTCAGAGTGCGGACATCAGACGAATGCAACATGGCCAATCACTACCGACGCTCACTAATACTTGAGCCGCGAGAGCAGATGCAATGCAAGTCATCGCCTGTTGAATCTCAGGCATCGGCGGCGTCTGGCAAGGACAAGTTTGAGCTCTTCGGCATTGGCTGGTCCCATCATTCTCGAGAGAAGCTCGCAGGTGCAACATCATAACGACTATGCAACATCACGAATCTTTTTCTAGCGATATCCATTGTCTTGTTGTATTCTAGCGCAGGCGTACGCGACGACGGTCACCCGAAAAAGATACCCCGTACACAGGTGGCGGCCAAACGCATTGCATCGTCAGGTGTTGTTGTATCGATTGTATATTTACACGTGTGCATAGGTGTTATGTATGTTCAATTACGTTGTGTATCATAGACCACAGATATCCTTGGCTTCTCCCTCTCGCGAGGCTGGGCAAAAGGCAGGGCCAGGGAAAAAGAGCGGACGTGGAAAAGCCGGCGTTTTCTCTCCGCGACTGATGTCAGAATGCGGCGTCCTTGTCCTGGCCGTGCATTGTTATGTGCATCGAGCATGGGGCTTAAGGAGCGTACCTCGTTTATAGTATTTGAAATACCAGAATTTCTTTACAGATTCTATAGTCTTCATCCTCAATTCTCTTTTTGATATGTGAACGCTAGATGTGTTCTCTTCTCCTTCGTGTACTTTTGTATGAAGAGCCCTCAACGTTCGTTTCCTTTGGGGAGTATCCTCATCAATCGAGTCGAGATTTGAAGTATCGTGGTATGATTTCCCTATTGACTTTTTCTTCTTTAGCTTCGTCTTCGTCTTCGTCTTCGTCTTCGGCTTCTACTGCTACCTCTACTACTTCTGCTTCTGCTTCTTCTCCTTTCTACTTCTGCACCTGTTTACGGTCGTCAGTGGTGTTTTTGGCATACTGTTGTATGACTGCGTGAGCACTGGGATGGTCAAGTGGGATGGTCAAAGCTGCTTTGTGCTGCTATGCGCTATGTGCTCAGTGGGATGTGATCTGCTTTCCTGACAAGACCTTCTCGGGTTTGGTGGGACGGTAGATGTATTGATTATAGTAGCGTTTATATCAGGTTAGGGGATGTGCGGTGCGGTGAGGGATGGTGGGATGGTGACGATATGGATGTGCATTTTAGAAAGCAGAACACTCGTTTCAGTGAGTTTCAGACGAGTGCCCAAGTTGCTAGGATAGTGGATATGAAAAGCGAACGTCGGTCTTGGGATGTAGGAGTTTGGATGTTTAGATTGTACTGTATTATACTATACTGTAGGAAGAATATGATAACGAGGGGGGCGAGCGTTGTGTGGAAGACTTTTATCTCTTTGCCTACCGCCCGTTGATTCTTCTCTGATCTATGGCTTCCTCGATAGCCAACTTATCGATTGCGGATGGGTCCATCGCATCATCCCTATCAGTGACAATCTCCGCCTTCCTTTTCACTACTTCCCTCTTGTCACTTTCCACCTCCGCCCCAGCACCTATCGCCGCCTCCTTCACCAAATTACTCTCCATCTCCTTCTGCCTCGCCGGCGTAAGTTCAATCCCCTTCCCCGCCATAACCTCCCCAATCTTCTCCAAAATCTCCGCCTTGAGCGTCGGTTTCGGCAACGCCGCCCTCTCATCCCTCGCCTTCGCAGCCGCCTCCCTGGCAGGACTGCTGAGCATGGTTCCCCCACTCGCAGCCCAAGCTTTCCACTCCGCTTTCCTGCGCTCTCGGTTGTCGAGCGCGAGCTGGTACCGCGGCTCGTGTCGCGTGCGGTGCTTGGAGTATTTGTTCCTCAGCTCATCGATGACGCCGCCGGGCATGGGCGCGCGGAGGAGCGTGGGCGTCCAGGTTGCCTCTTCGACTTCGAATCGGAGCGTGTCTGCATCAAAGGCTTTCTTTGCCTTTGGTGCTTTTGGCTCCTTTGGCGTTTTCTTGGTGCGTTGCCTTTCGGGTACCTGCTGCCATTCGCCTGTGGCTCGGTTGGAGTTGGCGATGTAGCGGCCTGGTTTATTGGGCAGTCTGACCATTTTGTCGATGATGGTGTCGCATGTGATGCCGTCTGGGTGGGTCATTTCGCAGACGACGCGGACGGCGGAGAGGGGAAGGGGGAGGGTCATGGTGCGGAAGGTTGGGGCGTTGGGATCTATGGCGGCGTATGAGGGAGGGACTGCAATGTCGGCCTAGATATTAGCAGTATGTTAGCATTGTAGATAGAAAGGAAGAAGTAGGGATGTGCTTGGAGATGCAGGTCTCGCAGCTCAGTTTCCCACTCAGCGAACCACCTCCCCACAGCCAGCAGCGATAGCAATCCAACCAAAATCCCTTCAAGATATATGACACAGTATAAAACAACTCACCAGATTCAAGTCCTCAACCACACACTCCCCTTGCCCCATCCGAACAGTCTTCACCTTCCCCATCTTACCACGCTCCCTACTCGCCGGCCCGTCCTTCGCCACAACAACGACCCTATCCCCAACCTCCACCAGACTCTCCCTGTACCGCACCTCCGGCGCCATATACGGACTCCGTCCCTGCTTCGTCCTCTGCAGCCCCTTCACCCCTTCCAACTCCCTCGCACTCACACATCCATAAACAGGGTCTGCCGCAGCTCTATCGGGCGCCAGCGGACCAAGCAGCCAGTCTTCGCGGCGGCCTCGGCGGGCGGAGTGTACGCGCTCGCGGAGCATGGCCGAGCGCTCGGCCAGGTCGCGCGCGGTGGATTTGAGGGTGAGGAGGTGTTTGGCGGTTTTGGTGGCGGTTTTGGTGGTGGCGTGGCGGCATTGGGTGCAGAGGTAGCCGATAGAGGGAGATCGCTTAGGGGCTCGTCTCAGAGTCTGCATCGTGATTGATGATACACTTGGACGATATTGGGACTTGGAGGGAGAGGATTGGGAGTGGTGAGATCTCAGCCCTACGAGATTCATACTGTGTATGCTTGGCGGTCTGGCTCTCCACAGCCCGGGGGGCCTAAGGTTTTCAGCTTATCTACGTCCTGCTAGGGTGCGGTTTCCGGGGTCGAGATTGGTGCACCTCCCGTTAGCGCCAACTCAACACTCTTGATATCATCCTCCGTACAGAGAAGTTCTCGTGTAAGTGACGGATTAGGCAAACGCCCAGAGCACTCCCACTCCCTACACTAACTAGGCACGTGTATTATCATCGAGTGACAGGCCTTCCTATGGCGTATTCGCGATCAATTACTAAGATACGTATCCAGTCATTCGGTGCATAAATGATTTTTGTAAATTTCGGGTGTCTACAGTACACTTCATGCTCTCCTCTACTTCTCAAACTCAGAAGGGTGCCTACATGAAATATGAAACACGTTCGATAAGTGTTTATTAAACGCATGTCTCATGATCTGATAGGGATATGGAATGGCGACGAGTTTGGAAGTGAGCGTTCACAATCGAAGGCTCCTCCTGTATCCTACAACATGGTAGTCAAATCAGAGTATCAAATCAAATGGAATTCAGATCATCCCCGCTTGCTACAACCATAATCTGAAACCGATTGAAGTAAGCGGGTATCTGACGACGAATACACTCCTGCGCGCCAGTAGACACAATCGAAGTAATCAGATTGAAAAGCGATGCAGGACACTCATCCCTTCATTGATAGCACTAAAAACCACACTGATAGTAGCCACATATATCCTATAACTCCCTACCAGCTAGTATTAACAATACCAATGACCGTCTACTTACCAAAACTTATAGCGAATCTTAAGGAGAGACCACCCCCTAAAACACCCACCCTACACGCGTCTCAAAAACCCATCCCCTAGCCACACCCACATTAATACCCACACCCATATCCGCATACCTAATTACACATCCACACCACACCACCTCCCCAAAATGCAATCCCCCTTCCCAAATCTCAACCCTCTATTCCATGCCCACATCCACACCACTTTACACCCGCACCCACATACCTATCCGCACCAAGTATCCCGAACCTACCCCAAAACGTTAAAACCAGAACTAGGCGATCTATCATGCATGATGGAGGGGTAATTCTCTTAGTGCTGACAGGCGGTATATATGGGCCTGATTACCCCATTTGTATTGCTTCTTTGGCAACCCCTACATAGCATAACGATACCAGACGAATGGATTTGCGAACAAGTCTTCTCCACCTTTTCTATGCAGCCCATAATTTGTCATCAGATCGATCTACCACACACCCTCAGGCTCCACACACCACTCCACACACACGCCCCCAACCAAT
>JAABUK010002765.1_pt1 | contig 30895 bp, 33 predicted proteins | sample 5559141 | NCBI WGS metagenome assembly JAABUK01 (sample SAMN10711869, study PRJNA513367) | rock metagenome | isolation source: Antarctica rocks | place: Antarctica: Victoria Land, Pudding Butte nord | collected 2016-01-03
TACACCTGTGCTCTGTGTCTTGAAGTTGCCATGGTCAGCATGTAAACAGCACAACATAGGTTTGAACAGCTTGCGTCAGTGCCTGCAGGGAAGCGGGAGCTTCAGTCAGCCAGCAGCTGATGCATCAAATGACAGGGTGCCAAGGCAGAGTCAAGCTGACATGCCTTCACAGGCAGGACAGGGTCCACAAGAGGGTCAGAGTCAGCGTGCCAAGCCCCGAGGTCTTCCCAGCACTGTTCAAAGCACAGTGGACAGGATTGCAGCCAACACAGGCCCTTCTACTGCAGTACACTCAAAGATATCTGCCGAGTCAAGCAGCGCCATGTCTTCACAGGCTCAGGCAACAGAAGAAGAAGGGCAGGTAGCAATTGCCTGCTGTGAAGCTGACTCAGCAAGCCTAGATACAGCTCTTGTAGGAGCTCTAGCACAGGGCAGCCCCTACGGGTCCCCAAACAGGGGCCCCAGGGGTCAGGGCAAGCCCCCCTTGAGCCCTGTCCGGCAGTCCCTGCAGGATTTGGTCCTCTCCCGTGAGTCTTCTCCCAGCGAACATGCACTGGTGCCAGTCAGCCTTGCGCCAGTCATGGGCATGCCTAAGCAGGACATGAATGTGCACTGCAACCCACTGTTCACTGACCCTCTGGCTGGACAGCCTGATGCCCATGACAGTCCAGCTCAGAAGCAGATTGCGGACACATCAGACTTGAGTCACAGTGAGCAGCATCAGCAGCATCAGAAGAAGGCAATTGTCAGCGCATCAGCAGGGGCACTGAAGGTGGCAGGGCAGAGGGCTGTGCCAAGCAGCCCGCCATCGCAGTTGCAGAGGTCCTTGCGAGCCATCATGCAGCAGCATGCAGAGGAGCTGGAGGTATGCATAACGCTGTTGCTGTCAACTTCTTAGCAGATCTTCCGCATGTTATGCATATGTGCACTGGACACTCCATCTCACAGATCCAAAAAAACGTGTCATGTTGTAGCTGCCAAAGCTTGCACGGCGGCGTCATCACATTTGCAGCTGAAGTTGTCAAGACTGTGGCTGATGTGTGCGCGCTTCAAAAGCTGCGTGGATTACGCCATGATTCAAGCTGTTTTCAACATGTGCTCGTGCAATGCAATCAAGAGCAACGAAGCACATGTGGCTGGTATGCAGGACTTCTGAAGGAGCTTGATTTGATGATTGCACAGCCACAAGGATGCTGTACATACAATGAAGCCGGTGGGACGTTGCGATTTTTCATGTGCAACGTTTTCAATGTCACATAGTGCCAACAAAGTCTGCCTCCAAGCAAAAGAGTGACAATTTTCAGTAAATCAAGTACAGCTCTGTCAATGTTTTTGTTTTTGAATCCAACCAAAAGGCGAATGTCAAGCATGACACAAGCAACGTCTTCTCGTTCACAACAGGAGCTAAAAGTTGCTGCCAGCCTCACGAGGGCAAATTGGCCTTGGCTTGCATATATATGATAGGTTCAGCGATGATATTTGCGAAGAAATTGCCAAGGGCAACTGGCCAAAGTTGTAAGCTTTGTACATCCAAACCAGTCCATCAGCTGATTGTGCTAAAGCCCAGAATTGCCTTAAAGCAAGGTGGCCAAAGGCTGGCATCTGTATCTGGTGACTTAGCGTTGAACGAACTTCGTGCCACCTACACATATATGTAGGAGCCTGAGCTTGACATGCTGAGGTGGCTTTGTAGATGGCATCTCAGCAACAGTGCCCCATGGGGTCAATACAAGAGAGTCACCCACCCCAAGGGACACTGCAACAGTTGTTACTAAACAGGTTGCAAGAGACTGTCGCCTAAGTTTGGCCTCCTTGTGCTCTACTTTCTTCCTCTGTTTTGCAGCTGCACCTGAGCAGTGTCCACCTCTGTTTGCGCTACATTTTTTGGCCTGCCAGGTATAACATGCATGAATCGCTTATTCGGAAGGTCTGAGCAAATAAAGCAGCCCACTAGCGCGCATATATACTGAAACTGCTATTTACAATGTATCAGAGCCGACATGCAGGTTAAAACCAAAATTTTGCGCAACTCAAGCAGCTGCTGTTGCGTGACTTCTCACTACATTTATTGATATTGAGCAAGTGGATGTAAATCTGTAAGACCACTGCCATAAAATTGTTTGTTACCCATTGCCCAAGCAATGGTAACACCAGCAACAACTACTAATCACCAGTTCAAGCAGTGCCAGCTATGTGGGCAAGACCGACTGAATTTATTCACATACCACAGAACATTGCATCATATGTAAACGTAAATGCTGCAAGGCTAACCTTATGGCATTTACCCAAATATTATGCCGTGATTGGCCTGTAGCGGCGCCCAATACTGTCATCAATCACTTGGTCATGTCAACGATGGTAAAGTCTGATGTCAAAGCAGGATGAAATGTAAAAAGGCAAGCCAGAAGGATGAAATGTGCAAAGGCCTGCCAGAAGGATGAAACGTGCAAAGGCCTGCCAGAAGGATGAAATGTGAAAAGGCCTGCCAGAAGCGCCCAGAAGGAGCTGTCTAGCCCTGAATGTTGCCATTGACACCATTGGGGAAGAAGCCTCCTGGGGTGGAGGGGCTACCCAGGTACACAATGGCAAGCACCTCAGCAGGGGTGCGGGAGAAGGCGATGTTGTAAGCACCTGATGGCACCAGGGTCTCAGTCTCTGTGCCATCCTGCATCACACACACACAACATGAGCACCTGTGCTGGGCAGTTGTCATGTGAAAGTATGCTTGGGCCTCACTGTGGCACTGTACTACTGTGCTGCTGGACTGCCATCAGCTTGCAGACACATGAACCAGTACTGGAAGTTCTTGGTTTCATCATGGCTGACAATGATGACATGTAGTCATGCATGCAATGCAAACACACTACTCACAGCACTGCTGTAAGTATGCCCACAGGCATATTGTGCTTAAGGCCCAGGGAAGAACAGACGTACCACTACAGTGGTGATACCCTCGTCAGCAGAGTTCATGCTGCTGTCGGCTGCTGCACTGAGCATGCCTCTTGCAGCAGAGATGGTGTCAATGACAGTGCCAACAGGGATGCCGTACTGGTCAATTGTAGCCCTGTTGTCGTACAGGGTCTTGCGAATCTGCATTCAAAACACAGAGCTCAAGCATTGGCTACCTCTGCTGCACATCTGCTATGCCAAGGAATAACTAAGTTAAACATGTTATATGTGTTAAACATGTTATATGTGTTAAACATGTTATATGTGTACACATGATGCATTAAGTTGCATCTGCATGTGTCTGGTACACAACATGACAAAATTGCAACCACGGCATGTGATGATGTGCAGGAAGGCTTACAATGCCTGCATGGTATGCCTCAACTAGCCCAATGCCGATGGCATTGCCCAACAGAGTTGTGTCAGTAATCAATGGGGCTGCACCATTGTAAGCTGTCACACCTGCAAATTTGCCAAGCAGTTAGTGTCAGCCAAACAAAACACCACACCTGACATTGAAGACAGTGGTCTCAAGCAGCCTTCGAGCAATGTAGCATTGAGTGATCACTCCAGAACAGCATATGCACAATAATCAGAGGAGTGTGGCCGAGTCTACATGCATGAGCCAGCAGGCTATTACTGTGGCACAGAACGGCTTCTTGTCCACCTTCGCAACCAGCAACAGCAAGTAGCAAGCATGCCACAGACAAGAACAGGTGCGTATTGGACACTGGGCAAAACAACTTACCAACATCCTCCAGCAGAAATGCAGAGTCCAAGAATGTCAGATTAGCTGTGGCATAGCTGAAGACCGGGCTCAGTGTGGTGCCAAAGGCGGCGTTAGCAGCAGCGCTGAAGGCAGTCAAGTTGATAGCTGGCTGCGCAATGGCTGCAGAACCTATACAGACATTCAAGAGACAAGTGGGTGCCAAGCATACAAAAGCACACCAATGTCCAGAACATCTAGCAAAACTTCAGCAGAGGCCAAAGTGCTTGACTGTGTATATCACTCTGCAGCAACGGATTGCATGGTTGTTGCAATGCCTGCAGACTCATGTCGGCAAGCGAGATGACAGGTGGTCAGGCGGTACAGGAATGAGTCTCAGCTTGCAAGTTTTGCAGTGTGCAGCCTGGTGAATTTCAACCGTTTGTTAGTAAGCACTGCTTGCTGGAGGTACTGTGCTCCTGACAGTAACCATGCATGCATGCATACGTGCTTTGGAAGAGTCTCATACCCAGGGCTGCTTGAATAGCAAGAACATGGTTTGACTCATCACCAGCCAGCTCGACAGCCAGAGCCAGGGTGGCTGGGTCATAGTTGCCTGCAACACAGCCTGTGGGGTCTGGGCCGCCATTGTTGCTTGTGATGGGGGTGCCATATGCAGCACAGTGGTAGAAGTTAGCCTGCAGGTTACAGCAGATAAGGAGTTACAGTTCAGATCCTAGACGAACAGCTTGACAGTTCTGTCTAGGCTCCTCCACAGAGCAACAGCATCACGGCAATTTCAACACTGCCCGTAATGACCAGCAGTAAGTGCAATGCAGTGGACAGGTTGAAGCGCACCTCGAGGTACTCAAGGTTCAGCGCAAAGTTGTAGATGTCAGCATCTGTGTAGGTCGACTGGGTGAGTGTCCTTGCGGAGGCGCTTGTGGCCAGGAGCGCTATCGCAACATAGGCGCAAAAGCTCTGCAGTCACACAAATAGTCTATAAACCGACACGCATGCGCAGCGCAAGCGTGCAACGCATAGGCACGCAAGCATGCGGCTGAACGAGCCCGACAATGATTGCGACATGGTTGAACCCGCAGGAAGAAAGCAGCAATACGTTTTTGCTCATGAGCCGCTAGGAAGCGGACGGAAGTAACATGCAACAACCTCAAAAGTTGTACGAAGTCAGCATGCAACAAGATCCTGCTAAATATATCCGCAGGAATTACTCGCAGCAAGCGGTGAAACTGCCCAGGAACAAGCAACAGCATCAATGAGCACGGGATTCATAGCTGACTTTGCACGCGTGTGTGTTTCCCATGAGCGAAGTGTCGGACAGTCGGGAACTAACCGTCTTGGTGTTCATGACTCGCTCGCTCGCAGGTACGGTCGCCGCGACAAAGACGTCTGGGCCTCTTTAAGCAATAGTTCACCTTGCAGTTTCAAATGAGCGTTCAGGTGGCAATGTAGTTGGCACGGTTGCGTCGGCTGCAGTGCATCAACATGCAGGGGGTGCTTAGGTCACAAATCCTTTGCGCACATGGGCTGCACATGTGAGTATCTAAACGCTGACTCGGACAGCTGCAATTAAGCACTGTGTGAACAGATGATTGATAGCAACAGAGCCGGTTAGGCAAGAGCAATCAGCGAACGCAAGCGGTTGAAGAGATCTGCTCGCGCGAACATGGGGGTGTTCTTTGACGAGCCGACCTACCCCGTCATCGACAAGGCTCCCCACTTCTGGAAAACAGGTGATCCGACAGCCTTTGCTGATGCACACGCTGCTCAGCGGACAGCTTCTGAGACTTGTGGCATCATGTGCAGTCGGAAACTTCAACTGGAAGGATTGGGCAACTTTTGCTGGAACAGCAGCGGCGTGTTATCCCTTTGGCTGGGTAGTAGGTAAAGCATGCATGTTTGCTCAACTGCTCAAAAAGAACCCGCACTGTCGTTCACACGTGCATTTTCTGAGTGCAGGTGTGGCACCGAAGGTACCTAAGCAGTCTGCCCTCATGGGAGCAACTATCGGAGCACTGGGCGGCTTTATGCTGGCCCACCAGCAGTCTGCAGGCATGTAACCTGGTTTGACTTTGAGGCTTTGTGCGACAGGAGTGATCTGCCAAGCAACTTGAGGATGCTATTGTCTCCTTTGCAGGGCGTTTGATGGGATTTTTCCCAAATGACAAGGAAGTAGAAACAGGACTTGCAAGCAAGCGATAGTGAGCTAGTGCATCAACCACACACTTATACAGTCAGTGTACTGAGTCCAATGCACACCAAGCAGGAACGGCCTGCACTACCAGCAGCAGACCAGCACCCACGGATGACAGCTTTGGCTTCTGACATTCCAGGCTGAGTGCGGTCTTCAGGTCTTTTGGGCTGGTTCATGCCTTGCCAGCAGGTTTGTTGGGCACCCCTAGTGATTCAAGAACATCAGAAAGCTTATATTCATCAAGGGCTGCTTCATAGATGGTGTGTTGTTCATGCGTTCTGGTGGCAACACACTTTTGAGAGAGTGACATATGTGCATGCCATTACAAGCGTCTGCTTTTCTGCGTACAATGCTGGAGCAAACAAGTTTTTGAGACATGCAGCAAGTTAGTGCAGCAGGCATGCCTGCAGCTTGAAATTCAGTCAAGCTGCAATTTATCTGTCTGCATTGCTGCATGCCTGTGGTCGACATCATCCCTGGCTATACAGGCATGCATGACCAGTTGCCATCAGAAGCTTGTCAGTATAATCACCAACTGAAAGCGAACTTGATGATATATGTCATAGGGAGCTAAAAATCACCATAAATGAAAGCAGGCCAGACTGACAAAAGTTCTGTGCCAAACAGACTTCTCTGCTGAGCAGACAGCATGCATGGCGGAAATAGCACTACTGCTAAGCAGCCTCCTGTAAATTGATGAAACAGCCACTGAACAGAGTAAATTGGGCTGAACGGTTCACGGCACCTTGCAGCAGATTAAGTTGTGCCTTCAGCAGTTCATGAAATAAAGAAGAATAGATGTGGCTGGAGAATAGATGTGCTAGGTCAGCACAACGATCCAGTGGTTGCTGGTATGCTGGTGCCTTCAAGGAGCATCAGACCCTCAGCAGCAGGCCAGCACTGGCAGCCATCTCACTGGGTGCTCAAGCCTGAATGTGATGTGCAACTTGCGCACATGCTCAGTATATCGCTGTGGCATCCTGGCGAGCAAGCTCCAACAACATGGGATCATCAAAGAACTTATTGATAGACACGTCTTCACTCATACCCTGCAGTGCAGTAGCTGTCATGACTGTACAGCTTACAAGCAACTATTGTACTGTTACATCTGTGTCTGTGCCTGCTTTTGACACATTCTTCTCACAAAAAGCAGCCAAAAATACTGTACGGGTCTCATGAACCAAATGCTGGCAGCTTGTGATACAGCCTGATGATGTGCTGTGCTGCCTCATGTGCACAATGCAGTTCAACAGAATACACATGCTTTCAAGCCAGGATGTCTGATGAGTGTCGACTGGCTCCATACCCCAAACAGAAGGTATAAATGGAAATGAAAATTGAACAGCAAAGCATACCTTTCGTCGCCTAGTCTTCACCATGAACTCTCTTGCAAGGTCTTTGGCTGGCGCAGGCTCCAGCGGGCGCAGTGTGACAGTCCTGTCCAGTGGGTCACCAGGCACAATCTGCCAGTGGTCAAAAACACTCAAGCAGAACGCTTGACCCTGCACACATAGTGAAAAGTAGAGTCAGCGCTGTGTGTGAATCTTGCCGCACTGTGTGTACTTGCTTTAAGATTTTACCAGCAGGCGATCGAAAACAGCTGGCATGCTCGAACATGCAGTTCATGGCAGCGAAGTGTATGATCGACGATACGCGCCCTCAGCACATTGCTGAATCCACACTGCAAGACACCCCTGCATCAGCTGTTCTTAGTCATGTCCTGAACAAGCAGCTTGTCACTGCCAATCCCACGGAGCATGGTGCGCAAAACTTCCACGAAAAGCCAATCATTAAACAGACAAAACACTTCTCTCATGAACATCAGGTGGGTCTGAATTGTCCTCAGCCAACTTGAGTGATCACATAGAGCCAGCTGCACATTCGAAAGTTACAACACCAAGAAGACCGAAGGACCACAGCATCAGTTCAGGTGACGCATTACCTGTGTGTCCCGCACGTACCTAGCTCATCATGAGCTGAAAAGCAATGTTGTTATTATTGTTACTGTTATTGTTATGATCATCATTATTATTATCATCATCGTTAATGTTTATTGTTATTGGTATTGATATTATTATTATTGTTATTATCAATATAATCATCACCTGTGTGTGGTAGCGCAGGTCTGACTCAAAGCCAAAGGACTCTATGACGGGCAACTCAGCCTCCACAATGAATATGGGAGTGCCTGGCTTGGGCCGATCCTGTGTCACATGCCCTCTTCGCTTTGCCAAGACTGTATAGATGGCCTGTATACAATCTGCAAAGCAAAGCCCAAAGTGAATCTTTGGCGCTCCAGACACAGCTGACTAGCACTTGCAGCGTTTTTCCTCAGTGGAATCAGTGGAAACAGGGTGGCCTTGCCGAACGCCAATGCAAGTTGAGCGAACTAAGCCCACAGCATGGACTGCAAGAAGCACAGTGTGTGGAGTAAGCAGAGGTCAGGAAGGCTGGGTTGTGTGCCGGGCAAAGCAAAAGCACCGGCATTTAACTGAACATGCATGAAGAATGCCGCCATTGCCATGCTGCAGTCAGCAAGATGAGCACTTGGATGATTCACACAGTACTGGAGCATGCGTGTAGCCAGTTGGATGATCCACACAACACTGGAGCATGCATGTAGCCAGGTGAATGATCCACACAATACGGGAGCATGCATGTGGCGAATTGAAAGATGCACACAATACCGCAACATGCATGTAGCCAGTTGGCAACACACATGTGCGAATACGTTAATGAAAGGGCACCTGCAGGTGTCTGGATCTCTACATAGTAGACAGGCTCCATGAGGCGAGGGGTAGCCATGAGGAAGGCGCTGTAGCACACCCTCCTGGCTGTGGGGATGATCTGGCCCCCACCCCTGTGCAGGGCCTCACTTGCCACAGCTGCATCCAGGATCTTGAACTTGACATTCCTGATGGGCTCATCACACAGAGGGCCCTCCCTTGAACCCCATTGGAAGCCCTGCAAGCCCCAGCAGGGTGTTTAGTCAGAATGACATGCAGTCTGCTGGTGTTTAGTCACGATGACCAGCAGTCTGCAGGCTGTGTCAAATACACAAGTGGTGCTGTCAGTGCTGAATGGGGTGCCCAAGGCATGAGTAGAGTTGCTGGCAGTAAAAGCATTGGAGAGATCTGTGATTCAGAAAACAGAGTCCTGATGAAACAGCTCTTTTCATTCAGCCTGGCTGCAGTGTTGGCTCAGATATTTTCTGCCATTCATCTCAGTGAAGCTTGAATGCTTATAATGAGCACAGACAGGGCAAACCCTCACCTCTAAGGTTACTTTGCAGTGACTTAATGCACTTGTGTTGCAGGTGCTGTGCAGACAAGACATCTGTGAGATACATAACCACTGTGCAAGAGCCGTACAACTGACAGTTATGGTGACATGACAACAACATTTACAGCTTCAAGTCAACATAAGAAAGAACCAAAAGAGTCAACATGGGAAGGAACCAACAGAGGGTTTCCTCTGTTTTCATTCTGCCAGATGAGAACCAGGTGAAAAGACTACACCTTTCGGCGTCAATTTGATGAGAAGCCAAGTATTATACCGGGCTGCCCAGGTACCAGCTCTTCCTTACCTGTGTGATGCTGCCCTTGCTAGATAGCTTCAAGTCAACATGGGGAGGAACCAATTGACATGGGAAGGAGATCAAAAGAGGGTTTCCCTGTGATCATTCTGCCAGATGGGAACCACAATTGCCAGCTTTTCATTACCTGTGTGATGCTGCCCTTGATAGCACGCAGCAGGTTCTTGTCCACCTCAGCAGGTAGGGTGTCATCCAGCAGCACATTGGGCCCTTGCTTGTCAGGGCCAAAGGCCCACACTGATCGAGCAGCTAGCAAGTCCCAGCTGTACTTGTCCTGGAACCACTCGCTCACCTCCTTGTTTGGCTTGTCGAGGCTGATCTTGCCAGTCTCAATGTCCACAGCCAGACCCTGCACTACGATGGGCCTTAGCAAGCACTATCTGAAAGTGCAAAGTGGGAGGTTGCATTCTGAAAGCTGGAATGGTTACTTGACAGTCAGTCAGGGCCAAAGGCTAGAGCATTTGTATGATAACACCACTGATGAAAACTCGGAAACATTTGTGTGCCCATGTTGACCTACTGTAGAGCATAACATATTCGTGTGTTTGGTATGCAAGAGGAGGTAAGTCCCTTGGAATCCAAGGGATGCCCATGATCTCAGTGCCACCAATGTACATGGAAATAAAAGAGGGTGACTAGATGTGTGCATTACAAAGCTGGTGACAGTTGTCCACATCCTGAGACAGAGGTGTATGCAGTACCAAGCTGGCGACAGATGCATGTATTCTGTGACAGAGCTGTCTACTGCAGTGCAGGGGTGCAGGTGGGTGAGCAGTGAGTGAGGGTGTGTACCTGATCAAGAGGCTCAGCAATCATGGTGACCTTGTTGCGCTTGTTGGGGGTCTCTGCAAAGCACTTGAGGGAGGAGGTCTCCACCACAGTCTCACAGAAGGACACCACAGGGTCAGCAACCTTGACCTCCACCTCAGCATACAGCTCACGCAAATCCTGCAGGCAGTCACGCCCAGCTCTTGTTTCTCTGAGAAAGCAACACTTGCTTGTGCTGACACACAGCAGGAAGCATGCGGACTTTTCTTTTATCCGAAAGGCATAGTATTTCCCCTGTCTTCTTGCATGAGCTGCAATTGCATGAGAACCTGGGTCAGCAATCTCAAATGTGTTCACACCAGCATACAGATCCCAGATACATATTGATTGCCCATTTGCACATTATGTGTTGGGCATGACTATATAGTGGGTTTGTGGAGCATGGCGGCACAGACTCACAGATTTGATGAGTACATTTAGAACCTTTGAATTGATGTCAAGCTGCAGGAGCAGCAGACGACAAACAAGAGGGTACAGCTCTAACTCAAACACCCTGAGTAAGACTCAGACAGCTGCTTTGTGTTGAAGACTGTTAGTCTCATAAACCCATGTGTCCCCAAACTGCACAACTGATACCAGACAGTGAAGTGACACCAATTAATGCCCCTATGCCTTCATGAGGGTCAGCGCACACCCCTTGAGTGCAACTAGTGTCTCATGTTGGTGCATGATGACTCACAGGACTAGGGACTAGGCACACCTAATATGTACCTGGCAAGATCGATTAGCTGGAACGCCTGTTAATTACTACTATTATTATCATTATCATAATTGTTATTATTACCATTATTATTGTCGCTATCATTATCATTGTCGTTAGCATTATCATTACCATTACCATTATTGTTATCATTATCATTACCATTATCATTACCATTACCATTATCACTAGGCAGTCGAGGCAGATTTTTTACCTTCATGAGGGAGTCGAGGTAGATTTCTCCAGTCCCCAGGATGGCATGCTCCCCAGACTCCTCCACCTTAGTAATGGCCAGGGGGTAGCTCTTGTTGATCTTGCGCAGGCCCTCCACCATCTTGGGCAGCTCGGAGGGGTTCAGGGGCTCTGTCGCAATCTTCATCACCGACTGGGTCTGGAACTGCAGGGGCTTGAAGATGTGCACCTCCTCATCGTAGATCTCCGGGATGATGGTGGCTGTCTTGGTGATTGTGGCGTCCACGCCCTCGAGCAGAACCCAGTTGCCTGAACAGGCACACCCACACACTCACACATCAGGACAGCTTTGCCTGCTGATCAGCAACTCTGTGTGAGCAATGACAGGCTGTCATTGTAGTGACGGCATGCACACCCTCTGGCATGACCTAATCACCTGTACACTGCAAACAGCAGTTTTGCAAGCGATGGTTGCGTAATGATGATTTGCCGTGAAATTTTAGCATGCACCAAATCCCTATAGTCAGCCCACATGGACTCAATGACCAGCAATCTCAGTATATTTTGGCACTTTGGGCTGCACAACAAGGCATCAGCTGGAGCTGCCAGCGCCCTTACACTAGCAACAAACATGGTCTTGCCAAGAGCTGGGGCAGGCCATAGCAGTGTGTCAACAAGGACCAAAATGAAGCATAATTCGCATCACAAAGATTAGGTGCTTGTCCGGAGCATCACCTGCTGTTGCCTTAGCAAGAGGGACTCTGTAGCGAGCTTGGTAGGCCCACACTTTGCTCACTTCTGCAGCAGCACTGTCCTCTTCATCTTCAGGGGTAAATCCCTCTCCAAGCACACGCACCTGATGCACCACACAAGGCCAGATCACAGCGGAAGAGACAGGAGGGAGCGCTCTAATGAAACAGGTGCTTGCATGCTTGCTGCTTGGGGAGCAAGCCTGCTGGTGACAGCTTTGCCTGTGGCAAATGTTGCCAATGAGGCGTGCTTTACAATGGGTTTGCTACTACTGAAGCATGGCCGAACCCACTTCACAATGCAACAGTGAGCAAGCAACAAGGAGACAGCTTGCCTCTTGCTGCCGCCTTTGCACAGACTAAATCAGAGCTCGACATTGCAGACAATGAGTGCTTGGGTGGCTATACCTGCTGCTGTCACAACATCGGCTTCAGAGACAGGCAATGAACCAACTGAGCCCATTCAACATCACTTTTGGAGACAGGAGACAAACCAAATCCAGCCCAGAACAGCAGTGCAATGGATGTGGCTCACCCTGTCGCCAGCCTTGACAGTCCCACTGAAGACACGGCCAAAAGCATCAAATGTGGTGCAGTCCTGCTTAGGGTACAGCTTGGCAATGTGCACCAACAGTGGGCCCCTAGGGTTGCAGTCCTTGATGTGCCCCACAATCTCGGCGCTCTGAGGACCAGAATACACTCTTGCAACCTGCAGCACAAAGAGCGTAGTTTTGGGTATCACTGCTTTTCTCAAAGACAGCTTTTTTGCATGTTGGCAGAATGTGTGATGATGGCTTTTGTCACACCGTTGTGACAACAAGTCATGGGTAGTACAGCAGCACAGTACTGGAGTTTTATGAATGTGTTGTAAACGCCTGTCTGTGTTTGTGTATGAGGTCCCTCTTTGGTTGACATCATTGCTTGACTTGGGGTGTTTTTCCAGACCAAGTACTGCTGAGAAAGGCTGAAGGCAGCCACATCAATGAGCCAATAGCCAACTGCCCTGTGCTTGCATTGATGCATAGCCTTCAGTACATCTGTGCTGTAGTCTTCAACCCAGGCAAGCAATGGCTGTAAAGACCCTTGAGTGGCTTTCTTAAAACAAAGGCAGTGATCCTTTCAATCTATCTGTGCTTTAGCCAGCAATCCAGGAAAGCTGAAAAAGAATCCTCCACGGCTGTTTGACAACAGACCCCTTGAAAAGCTGAACTCGTGAAAACCAATGTAAATTCGCAGCTGCCGAACAGACTCAATAAGTCTGTGTGGATGTGTGAAACCTTGTGCAGAAGTCACTACCAGGTCATGCACGCCAGCAATGCTGCTTGCCTTGTGCCAGGCAGCCCGATATAATACTTGGCTTCTCATTGATTTGACGCCGAAAGACAAAGTCTTTCCTGTTCTTTTCTTTTCTTTTCTGCTTACCTTGTTGGCAGCACCGGCTTTGCTGGAAGGAACATGAGCGATCATCATGTCCACCAGGCCCGTTGCGCTGCCAAAGATCTGGGAGCAGGCATCCTTCAGGAAGGGCTTCACATCCTTGCCAAATGTGGATGGCTTCAGGTACACACCAAACTCGTCCAGCATCTTCTTCACACTGCTCTCGTGCTCTCCTAGTATCTGCACCATGGGATTCTTCGTGTTCAGGCTTGCTGCTTTGGGCTGTGCTCATGATACACTGTTATTTTCCTGTATAACTGAAGCTCGCAATCCCAGAACCTCGACAATAGCAGCTTGCGCTGAACATGCAGACTAGCAATATGCTGAGTGACAAGCTGCAGACATCAGCGCGGACAAAGAAAGTCACCAATCCATCATGCATTGGCATTGGCATGAATCATTTCAAATTCCTGAAAAGCCAACATCTTGCCCTTATGCAAGCTGACAAGCCAAGCTAATGCCAACCACCAAGTCACAGCTGTCAGGCAGGCCAGGCAGCAGCAAGCAGGCAGTGACAAGTGAAAGGAAGGGCTGGATCAAGGAAAGACTGACACAAACAACTTGTGACGCTTTTACAGAGTGGCCTCATCAGTTTGCACACCTGACTGTATATCTTGTACAGAAGGGTCAGAATATTTTGTACAAAGACGCTTTTGCAGAGTGCCTCATCAGTTTGCACACCTGACTGTATATCTTGTACAGAGGGGTCAGAATATATTGTACAAAGGTGCGCTCGGACGTCTTGTCAGGCTGCGACCTCTTGAACTTGCGTGTGGTGGGTTGGAAGTAGATGTCACCCCACAGCCGGCGTGCAAACTGCTTGGGGTCCATTGCAGCCCCATACACGTCACAGTACAGCTGAGCGAAGGACAGCAGGGTGAAAGACCAGCCAGACTGGCAGGCTCCAAAGGCCACATTGCCCTTGATGGGGTCAACCTGCATCAGCAGAACCTTGTGTATCATGTACACCTCATCTATAGCAGCTTTGACTCATTCCAGAGTTGTTTGACTCGACGCTCTTCAGAAACCATGAGGACAAGTTCGCATCACGTCTGCTTAACGACTTGTCCTGCTGATATAGAGAGTTTCCAGTGCGCGTAATGCACAGGGCATTGGTCTGATGCATACGTTACAGTCCTGATACTGAGCAGCTTGGGCTGAAAGCCAGGTGCTTTGTCAGAACTTCGTTGTGACACTGGTGATATGTGCTTGCACAACCTGCCTTGCGAATGTACTGAGGGGCATGTGCAGCATCAGTAAAAACTATTGTCTGGGAAAGGTGATGCATTCAAGCAGTTGTCACATGCTGCCTGGCATTGCAAGCCTGTTCACGTGCAGGGAGCGCTAAAAGCCTGTTCAGCACAAGGTGCATCACACGCCTGAGCATGACGAGGAAAGGAAAGGAAAGGAAAGGAAAGGAAGGAAAGGAAAGGAGAGGAAATGAGAGGAAAGGAGAGGAAAGGAACGGAAAGGAACGGAAAGACTATACCTTTCGGGGTCAATTTGATGAGAAGCCAAGTATCATACTGGGCTGCCCAGGGCTGAGCATGACAACACAAAACGGCATACTGGCTCACCTGGAAGGCTGCGTTGTTGCCAGAGTGCAGCTGTATGAGCGAGTTGACTTCATCAATGGTGTGTCGCAGCTTGAAGTAAGCGTCTGTCGGGGGCACTTTCAGCTCTGTGATCAGGCGGTCTACTTTGCTGATGAGCAGGCAGATGGGTAGGCCCTCTTGGCAGGCCTGCTTGATAGCCTTCTCAGTGACTAGCATAACGCCCTCAACTGCGTCTACCACCAGCAAGACACCATCTGCCAGCCGCATGGCTGCTGTCACCTCATCATTGAAGTTGACATGCCCTGCAGATTGGAAGTGAGATTGAAGCAATGTACATTTGCCAGCTGCACTGCTGCTGTCACCTTATCACTGACTTTGACATGCTCTGCATGTCTGGTGGTGATCTGGCGATCAAGACAAACAACATTTGACCTTCATGGTAGCTCTTCAGGCTTCCTGTTCAACATGAGTCTTCTGCTAGCCTGATCACCTTCCAGATGAGAGCTCGCATCAAAGACATTGCATGGCTTCTGATGTGCTACAAAAGCTCACAGAGTTTTGCTACTGCACAAGATAACCACACTCATGTCACGGCAGGCTGAGACGCAATGGCAGGCCAAATGTGATGGCAGTACACCAAAAGGGAAGCACTTGTACCTGGGGTGTCCAACATGTTCATGACAAATGATTTGCCGTTGCTGGCCTCCAGAATGAGAGACATGGGGGTGGACTTCATGCTGATGCCACGTGACTGCTCATCCACTCTAGTGTCTGTGTACCTCAGCGGCCTCTCATTGTTACGCCACTCATACCGCAGGTCGTGCGTCTGCTCCACAAGCATGTCCATCAACTGCACAGCACATCTCTTGGCAATGCTGGTGTGAATGCATCAACAATCCTGAGACGTATAGAGGGCTCCACATTCTGTTCATGTGATAGTGATGTAGACATGAAAAGCACATCGCATGTATGTGCTGAGATCAAGGATGATAGGCTCATATTGCATAGTATGCTGACAAGCATCAGAGGCCAGTCAGCATGCTATGCAATCAGGACACAATGCACCTGACCATGTATAGGTCCAAAAGATCCTGCAATCTGTGTCTGTAAAATGAGCTCAACAGCACCCATGTATAACCAAGTGTGCAGCAACACAACACAGCTGTGCATGCAGGAGGCAGCATGCAAGCAGCTTGGGTCAGGTGCAGGGACCCACCAGGGTCTTGCCATGATGGAGGTGGCCAACAACAGCAACATTTCTGACCAGCTCAGGGTTGTCCATGAGTCCAGCCAGAAACTCATTGCTGTAGTTTGTCTTGAGAGGTTGCTGCTCCAGCATCTCTGCCTTTTTGGGTCTGATGGGGGCTATGATGGGCACCTGCATGTGACAGATGCATCTGTCATCAGACAGCAACATCCTACATTTTGATGTTGGCTGACCATCGCAGGTTGAGCCTTGTCTATCATAGTCTGTGCAGCAACACTTTGTGTAGTAGGGACAAGTTATCAGCCGTCAGGTACTTCGCACAGCAGGCTCTTGTCACCTCTAAAGGCTGTGCATCCTCCTCCATGACTAAGGTTTCAGTTTCCTTGCCATACACTTCATCTGCTGTCGGATAGTACTTCTTATCTTCGTGTAACACCACAGCCGTCTCAAGGTTATCCTCATCGTCAACTTGGCCATCCACTTCCATCAGACCAGCTGCAAGATGAACACAAATCACAATCATGCTGCCGAGAACAGTGAAATGCCCACTGGTCAGGGTAGAGTGCAGAACAAGACTGCTCTTGCTTACTTACTTACTGTCAGAACACTGCAAGAATGGCATGCATGTGACTTACTTGTCATGTCCATGCGTCTGTTTGCAGCCTCTTCTGCTTCCTCCAGGTCTTCTGCCTCTGCCATTTCATCGAGTTCTTCCTCTTCCTCATCCTGGGTAACCACACTTTCTTTGTGTGGTATAGCACAATGTATCACATGAACAGTCAGCAGTCGAAGTATTTGTTGTGGGCAAGACCTTGAGCAGCTCAGCATGCATACCTCACTGCCTGACAGCTCAGGCCCAATGTAGTTACCGAACTCGTCATACAAAGAGTCATCCATGTTGGGAGCTGCTAAATGCCCTGGTCTCTTTCACGCAGTTTGAGTGGCACGGGTATTGTGCGCGTCAACAACACGTCACGGTGATCAGATTCACGCCACAACTATTGCCTGGCATAGCCGCGTCCCATCACAAGTATCATGGACACTAGCAAACAGTGATCGCATCATGGCTGGAGCACGACATCTTGCGCAAAAGGTTCGCTGAACACCTGCATGCTCAAGTACGAGCAGGAGAGAGACCGTCGCTGACGAACCCTAATGGGTTTCAGCAACCCCCCTCAGCGGCGGGAACGGCGGTGGCTAAAACTTTTGTTTTGGAGTCCCCTCGAAATCGTCAGGGTCAACTCGTTTGGTTCGATAACCTTTCTGCCGGGCGAGCTGCCCTTGTTCTGCCCGGTGGAAGCTGCAGTCGTGGTTCGCCGACCTGCGTGAGCATCGCGCCTCTGGGTCGTACTTGTTTGCGTGATGGCTGCAAAACCTGTCTAGTCAAGTTGGACCGCTTGCCTAATCATTCACAGCTGTTTAGCTGTTGTACTGTGGGCAGAAGGCTCAGTATGGGATGCTTTGGTCGGAAGAAGCAGGAACCGTTGTCAGACACGGAGCAGGTCTGACTGTGTTGCTGTTGTAGTCGGTCTAGGCTGCTCCTGGTCAAATCCAGCAGTTACTTAAACACTTTCTTCGTCAACAGGTCATCAGTACCCACAGGAGATGCCGAGACCTGATATACTTGATACTCTTTGCTGTTTTCTGGGGGGGCATGCTGTATGTGGCATATCTTGCCTTCCACAAAGGTACAGCTGTTCCGAGTTTGTGGTTGTATCATCTCGCTTTGCTTACTCCAATCCTGTCTGTCACAAATTGTGTTGCTGATTTCAGGCAAGCCAGAGCGCCTCGAATATGGTGTTGACTCATACGGCAACCTGTGTGGTGTCAACAATGACTGGGATGGCACGGGCGGCCCTGACCTGACATTGAAGACAAAGCTGTACTACCTCAACCCACTGGAGCTGCTGAATCCAGAGACTGTTGACACAGCCAAGGCCATCTGCGTTGAGGAGTGCCCTGTAGCAGCGGATATGTGTGGTGTCGCCGAGTTTCCATGCACCACAGCTGCTCAGTATAGGTTAGTTGCAGACATAACTGCACAGAGACGCTGATCAAGCTTTTCCACTCAACATTGAAGTCTTACCACACCACCATGAGCCTGCCTGACTCACAGCTTTTCACAGCTTGTTTGTAGGCTGCTGCTTTGTGTTCCTTTGCATGATGTTCCTGCAATCTTTGCCTGATTACACAGCATGCCTGCATCATCAACACATTCATGGGCTTGCAGGTGTCCATACTACAGAACAGCAGAGGATGGCTTGTACGGCACTCTGACCATCACAGCTGATGAAGGCGGCTACGCCGACACCTACTGGGACAGTCTGACCACTACAACACTGAGTAACAGCCAGTGTGGCATTGACCTAGCAGGCTTTCCTGACAAGTACAAGAGTGCCTTTCTGGCTGACCCCGACAGCCCCACCTGTGGGCAGTGGCTGCAGTTCACCAGCCAGTATCCTGGCAGTGGGCCTTGCTACCCAGTGCTTGTGCAGACTGTGGACCACCTCAATAGGTGGGGCACCCCCTTACCAACCCTGAAGTGTGAGAAAAGCAAAGGAAAGACTACGCCTCTCAGCGTCAATTTAATGAGAAGCCAAAGATTATGCCGGGCTGCCCAGGGCTCTGAAGTGTGACTCATACAATGACCTTCTGCAGCCCAGGATGAAGTTCTGGAAGCACTGTTGCCAACAGGCATTGCTGACCACATGCTGGCTGTATTGCATGAGGAGACAATGTGGTGCTCTGCTTTGGAGGGAGCAACCAGCTTGACACTGTGCTCAGTCAAGCTCTCAACCCACCAGTGCATGTGTTGAGGCTGAAGAGCAGGAAAGACAAAAACAAGAGCGAGCCTGGCGCGTACATCAGCAACACCATCATCACAAACACATCAAACCCTAAACACACATACGTTCAAGATACGCTTGAGCTCAACCCACCTCTGCAGACATATTGCTGGTGACTTGACCATGCACCATCCCCGTCTGCTACGTCATTGCGTGGCTTTGATGCTTGACCATGCGTTGCATCAAGAGCTCTGCTGCTGATCTTAACATCATGTGCAGGTGCTTCCCAGACTTTGACTCAGCGCTGTTGGCTGATGTGGTGACAGCTGTGGGGCTGAAGGCTTACAATGGCTCATCAACGCTGTACAGCAGCACCTTTGGGTCAGCAAGCCAACGCCTGCAGCGCTACATTGCTGACATCCACAAGGGCATCCTCATCATCCTGGTCTCAGGTGTGTGCCCTGCCCCTTCTCACGTGGCGCTGTGGCTGTGTGTCTGAGGCCTGCCACCATGCAGCAACAACTGCTCATGCAGCGTGCAGAGCTGTGTTATGTAATAACAAGGCCACAGCGTCCAGTGCAGCAGGGTCAGGAGTTCTGAGCAGCACCACCACTGATGCGGGTTTCAAGTGGCACACAATGCAGCTGTTTGCCATCGCAAAGTGTGTCAGAAGATGCCCATGTTGACAGCCTCCCATTAGTAAGCCGCATAGCCTCAGACAGACAGATCTGCATCATACTCATTCAAGACTGCTGACTAACTGTCAACAAGGTTGCTCAACAAAGAGCTATCAAATGACACGAGGGCAGCCCAACAGGACCACAGGAGTCCTACTCATGGAGATTATGCAATTGCAGGCCTGGCTGCTGGCATGTTCCTGTCTCTGATTTGGATGGTGCTGCTGCGCTTTGCTGCTGGCCTGATGGCATGGGCCGCCGTCCTGTCAGTCAACATCTTCTGCGCAGCATGTACAATGCTTGCCTTCCTCAAGGTGTGTCTACTGTGCATTCTGTCTGACATGGCCATGCAGTCAGCTTGCACAGCAGCAACATGTATCAACAATGCTCAAGCTCAAGCACAGCTTGACTTCCACCAACTAGATTGCGACACAGACGCTACCAACTGCTTTGCAACTTTGTGTTCATCGCAGCTTCTGCTTTCACCAGTCATGATTGGCCTATTATACATGGCATACCCTGATGGTTGCCGGCTTGAAATCACATTCCTCCCGAGACTAAGGCCCCACCCCGTGAGGGGGCATCATCTCTTGTGTTTCATCAGTCATCAGTCACGTCCATGGTGTGATGTGCATCCTCACTCATGCTGCAAAATGAATGGGCTGCTGATGATTGCAGTCTGGCATCTTTGGCACGACCCACTTCTATGCCTTGGGAAGCAGCGTGGCTGCAGAGCTCACAGCAGCAGAGAGCACAGATGCATCAGACAGGAAGGCATGGCTGATTGTGGCTTACATCATGGCCGCCTGCACGGCCATCCTCATCCTGCTCACCTTGCTCATGCTGCGCCGGCTAAAGGTATGCATTCAATCTCATATGCACGACCTTTTGTCTAGCAGCCAACAGCCATTCTCATCCTGCTCATGCTGCGTTGTGTCAAGGTATGTATCCAAGCTCACATTCATGGCCCTTTGTCCAGCAGCCAACAGCCATTCTCATCCTATTCACCTCGCTCATGCTGCGTCGGCTAAAGGTATGCATCCAAGCTCACATGCATGACCCTTTGTCTAGCAGCCAACAGCCATTCTCATCCTGCTCACCTTGCTCATGCTGCGTCGGCTAAAGGTATGTATCCAAGCTCACATACCTTTCCCTTTGTCCAGCAGCCAACAGCCATTTTCATCCTGCTCGTCTTGCTCATGCTGCGTTGTGTCAAAGTGTGCATCCATGCTCACAGACCTGTCCCTTTGTTTTCCATTGAGTGTGTGAGCAATATTAGGCTTGTCATTGTGATGAGGAATGACTGCAACTGTTTGCATATACATGAAATGTGATCCTGGCCAGTCATGAGAAGTTCCAGAATCCACGCTGCCTGTGAGACTCTCAACAGTTGAGTGCCAGATCTTGCAAGCAGGGCATACTGCAACAACTTGTGGCAACTTGTTGCCTCAACAATCTGGCAAAGAATGAGCGTGACTGATCTGTATGTGCACACCACATACACCTGTGCTTTCAAGCCAGGATGTCTGATGAGCCATAAGTGGCTCCACACCCCAGACTGTACGGTACAAAATGAATAAAATATGAAATCTGGGCATGCAGGTGGCCATAGCATGCATCAAGGTGGCCAGCCAGGCAGTTAGCACCATGCCCAGCCTCTTCTTCTTCCCCATCATCCCCTTCATCATGACAGTGTGCCTGATTGTGTACTGGGTGGCGGTGGCCGGCTACCTCTACAGCGCTGGTACCATCACTGCCAAGATGACTACAGCTTCCTCCTCCACTGCGCTCACCATCTCGGTGAGTCACCATTGTCTATGTCTGACACTTGTGTTGTCAATCATCCAATCAATCAGTATGTGTTTAATGTCCTTGGTTGCAACTGGGACCCAACAGACACGAAGTTCAGTGAAATCATACAGACAGATTTGCTTCCTACATGCACAGCATTTCCTGTCTCTTGTTCGCTATGCTTTGGAGTGAGTCATCATATGCCTTGCATACTATGCCTTGTCTTCTCCCATAGCCAGCCTCAGTGGATATGTGTACAAAGTGGCACAGACATCTGCTGCGTCTACCATCAAAGCTCAGCAAAGTCTGCAACAGAGCTCAGCAGAGCTCAGCAGCACTCATCGAGCTATGCAACAGTGCATGTGAACTAAATGCGGCGTGTGTTTGGGTGAACTGTAATTGCAACCCATGGTGAGCAGAGGCTGTTCAGGAAGCAGTTCCTTTCTCACGCGCCAGACAATTGCTGCCAAGAGGATCATCAAGAAACAATGCAAGCATTCCAAGGTAGCAACAAGCCCAGTCATACCAACCAATCTTTAACCACATCTGCAGGCTCTGTATGATGCTGCGTCATCAGGAGCATCCCCACCACCCCCCAGCCCACCCCCGCCCCCACCCCCGGCAGGTGCTGCTGACCTGTCAGACGCTGCCTGTGCCAACAACCCCACCTGCTACTACACCATGGAGTGGGACAAGAAGCTGGAGTACCTCTTCATCTACCACTTCTTTGGGCTGCTGTGGACCAACCAGTTCATTGTTGGTTTCGGGTATGCCTCAGACCAAGCTCCCATAACAACACTGTCATTATGGTTATTGTCACTACTCATGTCACCATTGTCAATTTTATTACAATGGATATTGTTGTTTTTGTTAACACTATCATCATGTGACGCTATTCAGCACTCCTTTTCATCTTGCATAGCATGAAGACACAGTCACGCTCCAGTTCGGCATTGCATGTTTCATCACCGCAGGCACTGCTTTATTCAGCCTCTCTGCATTCCCAATCATGGCGTGCAGCTTTTGCTCTTCTGCTTGTGCTGTGGCCAGACTGCATTTCCTTCACTTTTCTGTCTGCATAGGTATGTGACGATTGCTGGTGCGGTGGCGCACTTCTACTGGTCAAAGGGGGAGAGAGACAGGATGCCTCGCTTCCCTGTTGGCCTTGCTCTCAAGAACACCATCAAGTATGCTTTGTCTTGCTTGCTTGATGTCTGTGCGCCTTTTGAAATTTTGCAGAAATAACACCTTTTGTACGCTTACCTTGTATGCTTGATGCATGTGCGCGAGTAATGGTGAGAGTCCAGAACATTACTCTTGTGAAGCTGTTGAAATCAGCTGTCCCTGTTGTTGATGCTGCAATGTGCAGGAGTCAATGCTGAGCCGAGATTCACGTGAGAACTCAGCTGCAAATTCAAGTGAATGATGGTACATGCTGCATTGCAGTATCTATCAGTGTCCTCAAGCAATAAATGAGCTAGATGCTGCAGATGGGCTTGTAGTAAAACAGCCCTGCCCAATCAGCCTCACACTGGCAAACCATCCACAGAGCCTGAACTTAGAGTATGTTTGTTTTGGTCCTATATGGGATGGAAGGCAATACAATTCCCTGCAGCTGTTTGCAGCAAGGCATGTCATGCATTTGTTATCATGCTGCCCGACCATCAGACCTCTCACACACAACCAACCTTTTATACTACCCAGTTGTGGCAAACTAAATGAGTTGAGGAATGTCTGTTTGCACCTTGCGGTGGGGAGACTCACCATCCCAGATGGTCAATTCCCCATCCCAGATGGTCAATTCTCCATCCCAGATGGTCAATTCCCCATCCCAGATGGTCAATTCACCATCCCAGCCGATACAAATTGTTGTCTGTAATGCTGACAGGTACCACCTGGGCTCAGTCGCTCTGGGCTCCTTTGTGGTCTCCCTGATCCAGTTTGTGAGGTTCCTGCTGGAGTATCTGGAGAAGAAGAGCAAGATTGCCCAGGCTAAGGCAGGGGTGGCAGGGGCGTTTGTGAAGTACCTCATGTGCTGTGTGAACTGCTGCATGTGGTATCTGGAGAAGGTGGTCAAATTCATCAACAGGTGATCATGCACAATCAAGCTGTTGTAAATGCACAGCCTGCGCATTACCCCCGCATGCCCGTATCCCTTGCTCCTTGACTCATGAGCAGCTCATGCATGCTGACTATGCACTTTGTTCACAAATGTGAAGTTTGTATTGATGGGTGGCAAGACATGACAGCATTCCTGCAGGGTGTTGCTGAGATGCACCAGGCGCCTCCAGGCAGTGCACGCATGCTTTGGGTCAAACCTGCTGTCATTGTCTCCTTGATAGGTTGAGTTGCACATACACGTTCCCAACATTACACTGATTTGCAGAGCTTGCTGAAACGCTGCTGTCATTCTGCAATGACTGCTTGTATAGCATTGTAAACTGCAGCAATGGTGCCAGTAGTCTGCTATATAGCAGCGCAAGCTCACCAGCAGCCTTTTATGCAGGAACGCGTACATCATGGTGGCTGTTCATGGCAGCGGCTACTGCTCATCAGCTTTCCATGCCGCTAAGCTCATTCTGAGCAACATTCTGCGCATTGCTGCGGTCAACACCATAGGAGACGCCCTTTTGTGGCTCGGCAAGGTACGTTCGAGTGTTTGCCTATTGGCATGCACATGTTCAGCTCATCATATCTAAGCCACAGCCTGTGCCTACCACCAATTGTGTATAACAGGACAAAGGCTACAGCTGACCCAAAATTTCTGTGCTACTGCAGATCTCGGTTTGTGCAGGATGTGGAGTCATTGCCTTCTTGATGAGTGACCTGACATACTACACCGACGCCACCAAGTATCCTGCCACCTACTTGTCCAGTCCCCTGCTGCCGATCCTCATATCTCTGCTTGTGGGCTACACTGTGGCGCAGTGCTTCTTCAACGTAAGCAATGCACCTCATGGACATGCGTTAAGTGACTGTTCCATACTCTCTCTGGCAACAAGCAAATTGCAAGATGTCCATCAACAAAAGAATGCACTTTGGTTGCAGGTGTATGAGATGGCAATCGATACCATCCTCTTGTCTTTCTGTGAAGACTGTGAGTCACACAATGGAGACCCACAGTATGCACCACTGCTGCTGCTTGGAGCCATTGGCAAGCAGGTGCTAGTAAAAGAGCGCAAGCTCACCAAAAAGGAGACTGAAGCACAAGCGATGCGCACCAAAGAGTTGAGCAGGAACAAGGAACTGTACAGCATCAAGGCTCACTCAGCTTCTGGTCCAGCAGTTTGAATGCACTGACAGCGTTTTCAAGAACATGACTCAACTGTCTGACTGACTGAATTGATGCAGTCTGCGCTTTTTCCTTTGGCTGAACGTTGTGGAAGCCTTGCATTTACTCCTTGTGTATAGATCATTGCTGTCAGAGCAAGCTCCACCTTTTGCAGTCCTGGGCAAGAGTGATGATCTGAATAGCTGAGCTGCAGGCATGTGCATCATTTCTGGATGGGCTGGATCTTGAAATGGGCGCTCATCAAGGAGAACACCATGCATTTCAGGTCCTGCAAATGTGCCAACACAAGCAGCTTAGATGATGTAGTTGACAATAATGCTAGGGCAGCAGCATAGCTCGTAAACACTGACCTGCACAAGGTAGTAAAAGACCCTCAAGCCATCAGGGTCTTTGCTTTGTTGCACTTGCATAAGGGAGCCCAACTTCGTGGTGCAGAAAGAGATATGCTGATCTCCAAGAACGACCTCGAGCTCCTGCCTGCCTACTCTGTCTGGTGCAGGCCATTCATTGTCATCCTCCTTCAATATCTATAGCAAGACAGCCTTCTGTCAAGCATTTAATGCATTGATCGTTATAGTCACAGCACAATGGGGGGTCTACCTCGCTATCCACCAGGATTCTCCTGAGCTCGTCAACAACTGTCTTGCTGACATGTGCTTCCTTTCTGATCATGGTGTCATTTTTGTAGTTCGAGTTGTTTGCGTAACGCATCTGTATCAAAGACTTGCGTTGGTGCCAGGCAAAATACAACGAGACAGTGCCGCACATGAAGTCAAACAGCAAGCATACCTGACCCCCGGCTGTGAACTCGAACTCAAGAAATTCGTGACCAAACTTGCCCTTATGCCCAACATAATATCTGCAGTAAAATTCGCCCTTGGGAGCAGCCATGCCGCCCTTGCCGTCAGCGACAGGCTTAGCCAACAGGCAGCTCGGCCAGAGCCTTTACGACTTGTACTAGAGTATGATTTGCTACTGTCAGAGATCCTTGCAACGACAAAGGGATTTTGGGAAGCTGCTTATCTCTCTGAGTCTACAGTCTGTCGATCCCAATCACACAGCACCCGTTGGGACAGAAGTCGCGTGACCACCGTTTGCGCACTCACGACCAAGCCAGCTGCAAGTGAGCATAGCAGGGTTTCCGAACGGTGTTCCAGGGTTAGTACCGTGCCAACGTGCGAAGCGTTTATATGACGACTAAAACGGCGAACTCTATGGTAAAGGTCGAATCTAAGATAAGAATAAATTGGCAGCCAATCAGCGAAGCCATCGAGGTTCATTACGAACCCAAAACCGTGTTACAGCTGAGTGACAACCGTATTTACCGCCGGAATCATGGCGTAAGCTGCTGTACATCGTGACATAGCGTGGCCAGGATTGTGGATTGGCACTGGGATCTGGTACCTTTGCTGCAGTTAGAGACGTGCGCCTCGCGCCTGACGCATCGCAGCTGCGTTTGCTGGCTGTTACATGATAGCCTAAGTCTCTGCGTCGACCTTCGGCTATGGTTCACACCGGCGGTTTGCAAGGTCGATTGCCTGGCTGCGGGTGTCACGGAACACCGGTCGGATGTAAACCCTTCCGAGGAACGCAGTTGCATTATCGCAAGACGCCAGCCAGCAGTCGGGTAGACGTGCAGACCCACTGCGCTAACTCAGTCTCTAACGTGTCCAATGTCAAGTTGCCAGCGACGCATAAAGAAGCCAGTCAGCGAGCGCTTGATCAACTCAGAGCCTCTAGTAGTATAGTAAATAGTGAGCTTTCTGGACCAGCTGGTTGAGAGATACCGTGACCTGTCTGGCAGTTTGTATATGCCTATCAGGACTTACAGTAGTGCTTTGCTGTTGCCTGGCACATTTTCCATTGGTATCATTTTGATGCTGACACACAAATATTTTGCAGGATATGCAATGGAGAAGAAAAGCAGCATCATAGCTATAGGTCTTACCATCCACAACACCCCTGTAGAGATTAGAGAAAAGCTGGCCATACCTGAGGCAAGTCCCGTCCAAAGCAAGCCCGCCTGCATTCTTCTTTCTTGATTACAATAGTCACATTGGCTGACTTGTGTCCTGTTTCAGGCTGAATGGCCTCGAGCTATTGAGGAGCTGTGTGCCTTTCCCCACATTGAAGAAGCAGCTGTACTCTCCACTTGCAACAGGATGGAGCTGTACGTTGTTGCGGTCTCATGGCATCGGGTATGTTTCTGACAGTGCTGGCAGCAAAAGACCTATCTCAAGTCCTGAGCGCTGGCCAGGCTGATGATCTTGAAAAACATTATGTTCGCAATGAGACTTGACATGATTGCTGGCTGTACAGGGAGTGCGTGAGATTGAGGAGTGGATGTCTCACAGCAGTGGCTTGTCTTTGGCAGAGCTGCGACCACACATGTTTTTGTTGCGGGATAGAGACGCCACTGGCCATCTGCTCAAGTAAGCACTTTGCTTATCTGATGTGGCTGCTGCATTTCTGCATCCAGATGCAGGCACTGCATCTCTCTACTCCAAAGCAAGGGTGCTGTGGGTTTCAGCCAGGCAGTCAAAGTCTTCTGCATGCCTATGATATCTCAGCTCTCTGCATCCTTGAACTCTTTTGTAAGTGGCTTGACGCTCACATCTCATATCATGTGTGCAGGGTGGCAGGTGGTCTAGATTCACTGGTCATGGGTGAGGGTCAGATCCTAGCGCAAGTCAAGCAGGTTTACAAAGTTGGTCAGAACTCAACAGGTTTTGGCCGGCATCTGAACGGCCTCTTCAAGCAAGCCATCACAGCCGGCAAACGTGTCCGTGCAGAAACATCCATCTCATCAGGCGCAGTCTCAGTCAGCTCAGCAGCAGCAGAACTAGCGCAGCTCAAGCTCCCCTCTCGGAGCTTCGCAGACGCCAAGGTCTGCATCATAGGGGCTGGCAAGATGTCACGCCTCCTGGTCAAGCACTTAGCCAGCAAGGGCTGCACTGATGTGATGGTTCTCAACAGGAGCAGACCCAGAGCAGAGGCACTGGCTGAGGAGTTTCCTGAAGTCAGCTTTGACATCAGGCTCATGGATCAGCTGATGCCCTCAGTACAACAATGTGACACCATCTTCGCAGCTTCAGGCTCTGAGGCGATATTGCTACATGCAGCTGACATTGCAAACATGCCAGCAGCGTCAGAGGCAGTAGGCGGCATGCGCAGATTCTTTGACATATCAGTGCCTAGGAATATCGCCAGTGATGTCAACACTCTGGAGACCTCAGCGCATGTGTACAATGTGGATGACCTCAAGGAGGTTGTCAGCGCAAACAAGGAGGCACGGCAGCAAGCAGCTCAAGAGGCAGCAGTGCTCCTCAAGGACGAGCAGCTAGCCTTTGAGGCGTGGAGGGACAGTTTAGCGACTGTTCCCACCATCAAGGCACTCAGAGGGAAAGCTGAGTCAATCAGATCTTCTGAGCTTGAAAAGGCTTTTAGCAAGCTTGGGGATGGTCTGACCAAGAAACAAATGAGAGCTGTTGAGGATCTCAGCAGAAACATTGTGAACAAGCTGTTGCATGGGCCCATGACAGCGCTGAGATGTGATGGCAATGATGCTGCAGCTGTTGGTGAGACATTGGCCAACATGGAGGCCCTTGAGCGCATGTTTGAGCTTTCCAGGCTTGAGATTGCTGCCAGTGCTGCATTACGGAAGTAAACACTGTCTGCAAGAAATACGCGGGGTAGCCTCTTTTGTGGGTCCTCACTGACGTCTGTTATTTGACCATTGAGTGCTCAACAGTGCAACTGTACTGTTCTGAGTTGCAACATTTTTGTATCTTTTGTACCTTCATGTTTTAGACGCTATAGCTGATGCCTTATTTGAGAACATAATTGCGGTACCATTTCAGACCGACAAGAGCACTGCTGTACTGCCTGTACTGACAAGAGGGTTGGCCTGACTGTCCTATAATTTAATTTAAGCTGCATTGCTGCCTGAGGTGTTGTGTGCTTCTGCTGGGCTGCACTTGCATTGTGCAGAACTACCATGTGTTGACTGTCCGTACCCGTGTCTTGAAAGAGGCAACAGCTCCATTACACAGTCAAAACTTTTCTGCTCGTTGCGAGCTGTGATCGTCTCCATGCCCACTCTTACCTGATGGGTCGTGCACTGCACGCGTACAATATGTGCGCCGAGATAATCATCAAATTGAATTTTAGTTGGCTCATGGGGCCTGGAGAGATTGTGGGAAGTTTCATCTTTTTGGGCACAAAATTTGTACTTGTAAAAGGACCTAGATCTAATCGACTTTTTCCATGCAGAAGATGCAGGTTAGTAAAGTCATGGTATAACCTAGAGCTGCTGAACCTGCCCATTTGCCTAAAGGCTTTGAGACACGGTGACACACAACATCATTCGCACCATAGACGCACAAGTCCTAACCTGCATTGAGTCAGAGGCTTCAAGACTACATCAGTACACAGCAGCAAACTTTTCTGGTCGGCTGAAAGTGGCTCAGAGCAATGTGCTCTGCACAGTTCTTGGACTGCTATGGTCTGCATAGTTCTGTGGCGCATGTGAACTCAATCAATGGGCTCTATTAGGACTGTCTCCTGCTTGGCTTGTGCTAGACCAACATCACGCAAGCTGCCAGGGGTGCCTTCGGTGAACACTCGCCGTGGGTACTGTGCTACACAGCGGTAACTTCCTGGAGGAAGGTTCTGGCCTTGTGTGTGTGCGTCAATTGCATCAAACAAGCTGTTGAGCTGATCTGTCAATCTGAACCTGCAGATGACACCACTTTGGTCAGAATGCTATCTGGAGGTTCCTTGACTTGGCTGCGTCCAGCTCTGCACACACAGAGTGGTCCAGATTCCATGCAATCATTGATTGTGTTTCTCAGCAACAAGATAGCATGCCTGCACCACAGGTTGTGATTCCTGCATGCATGCTGTGCATAAAACTTTCAAGTGTTGGACAATGCATGGTACACCCTGGTCACCTTTCTGTCACACTGAATCATGCGGCACAAAGCTTAAAATATACCAACATAACAAGATGCGCAGCATGGGCAACTCTCTGATGGAACACACAGGATAAGAGTAACAGCTATGCAAGTGTGGTACTGACCTGCGAAGGAATCTGGTGCCGCCAGGCATGCGCACTGCCACTTGCACAACATCCTGCTCGCCTGCCCCAGGCTCTGCTGGCAGCGCCTGTCATTGCACCACCATACTCAGATGCACAACCACTGAATGCACAGAGCTGGAAAGGGAGCGCCAAGTGCCATGTATGTCACTGGGCATTGATAACATTAGGCCTGTGGAGAACCTGGGTTGATTCTTGAGGGAAATCAATGGGACATCACAGAGACTACTCAAGGGGACATCATGTTGAGATGCAGGGGGTTATCATGCCCTGGCCATATGGACATATGCTGCACACACCACAGGCCATGTTCTTAATGACGTGCTTTGTGCAGCAGATGCTAAAAGGCAAGCAATGCGGGGTAAGCGTGTGCCAACCTGCTGTTTCCTTTGCAGAGTCTGCTTCAGATTGGCTTCCTTGGCGTCGGCAGCTGCCTGCTGTTCTGCCACCTGCCGAGCAGCTGCCTCTTCAGCTTCTCTCTTTTCCCGCTCAACCCGCTCTGTTGCCATCCTCTTATCTCTATCTGCCTGCACACCCAGCAAAACAATTTGAATGCCAGAAATTGCTGCCCTACCTCACTGAGCACTTGCAGTTTAGTTGCAAAGCAGGATTCTCTTGTTTCCTGAGTTGCTCTCAAATGCTTGCAGTGTTGTCTGAGTACTGCCAAGCAAGTATCATGTTGCAAAACAAAGCTTGCCTGTCCTGCTGTTGGAGTTGCTGCTAGCAAGTCTGTGCAATGTCCTCGACGCAATGAAGCAGTCAAAGCTAAAGCAACACCTCAATTATTAGCGCATGTTTCCACACACTCAAAGTTAAGGACCTGCATGAACCAGTCGCTATCTCAAGAGCATTGTTGTAACTGCTGACCTGTAACGACTGCTCGTAAGCGTAGTCCTGCTCTTGTCTGACAGCCCGGCCAGCCACAGCTGTGGGGGACATGGGCTGATCGGGCCTGGCTGGCTGTGCACTGAAGTCTGGAATGCGGCCCTCGTAGGGGATGCCCAGCATGGCAGCCTCCAACATCCTGTCATCAGTCACCACCCATGTCAGACAGCATGAAACTACAAGTTGCTGTTGCAATTAGGTGATGAAAGCTGTAGTTGTGTTGAACCAGCCT
>JAABUK010002766.1_pt1 | contig 30881 bp, 26 predicted proteins | sample 5559141 | NCBI WGS metagenome assembly JAABUK01 (sample SAMN10711869, study PRJNA513367) | rock metagenome | isolation source: Antarctica rocks | place: Antarctica: Victoria Land, Pudding Butte nord | collected 2016-01-03
CAGGGCGCTCTTCCGCTCACGCTGGACGAGGTGCGCCTGATCGCGCGCCTGCTGCACGAGGCAGACCTCTCGGAAATCGAGATCGAAACCCTGGGCGACGCCTCCGCCGCGCCCGAAGAGGCCCCGGTGCCGCGCGTGCGCCTGCAGCTGCGGCGCGGCACCGAGCCTTCGGTCGTGCGCCGCGCGCTCGCCTCGGCTCCCGCCGCAGCCAGACCGCTCGCGCGCGAGGCAGACGGCGCGCCCGGCGCTGCGGCTGCGGGCGAGGCCGGCCCGTCTTCCTGGGAAGTGCTGTCGCCCACAGTCGGCTTCTTCCGGGCGCTGCAGCCGCCGCTCCAGGCCGGCGACGAGGTGCGGGCGGGCCAGAAGGCCGGAGCGGTCGAGGCCCTGAAGATTCCCACAGATGTTCTGTTCGCGCGCGCGGGCCGTATCAGCGCCGTCCTGACCGAGGCGGGCAGCGGCGTCGAGTATGGCCAGCCCCTTTTTCTCATCCAATCCTCTCATTAGCCACCGAGCGCGCACAGTCCCACGGCACAGCGCCACGGCACAGCGCCACGCGGGATCACGGAGGCAAGCCAGAGGCAAGTACTTGCGCGCTTGCGCTCGCTGGCTGTGGCCGTGGCTCCCTGTGCGCCCCGTGGTTATCCCTCTCATGTTCAAGAAGATTTTGGTGGCCAACCGCGGCGAGATCGCGCTGCGTGTGATCCGCGCCTGCCGCGAGATGGGCATCGCCTCCGTCGCCGTGCACTCGACCGCTGACCGCGACTCGCTGCCCGTCCTGCTCGCCGATCAGTCGGTGTGCATCGGGCCGCCCGCAGCCAAAGAATCGTACCTGTCCATCGCCAACGTGGTTTCGGCAGCAGCCATCACGGGAGCCGAGGCGATCCACCCCGGCTACGGGTTCTTGGCCGAGAACGCCTCGTTTGCTCAGGTGTGCGCCCAGGTCGGCATCGCCTTCATCGGGCCCAGCCCGCACGCCATCGAGACGATGGGCAACAAGAGCGCCGCGCGCGCTGCGATGGCGGCTGCCGGCGTGCCGATTGTGCCCGGCACGCCAGGCCCCATCGCGGACGAGCGCGAGGCGCTGGAGTGGGCGCGGCGCATCGGGTTCCCGGTCATCATCAAGGCTTCGGCGGGCGGCGGCGGCAAGGGGATGCGCGTGGTGCACGAGGAAGGCGAGCTGAGCCTGCAGTTCTCCAACGCCAGGAACGAGGCCGAGGCCGCCTTTGGCAACGGCGAGGTGTACATCGAGAAGTTCCTCGTCGAGCCGCGCCACATCGAGGTGCAAGTACTTGCCGACACCTACGGCCACGTCATCCACCTGGGCGAGCGCGACTGCTCGGTGCAGACCGCGCGCCACCAGAAGATGCTCGAAGAAGCGCCCTGCGCCTTCCTGCCCGACGAGACGCGGGCCGCTCTGGGCGAGGCGGCTGTGGCCGGCGCGAGGTCGGTCGGCTACTCGAACGCGGGCACCATGGAGTTTTTGGTGGCGGCCACGGGCGAGTTCTACTTCATGGAGATGAACACCCGCATCCAGGTCGAGCACCCCGTGACCGAGCAGATCACGGGCGTGGACCTGGTGCGCGAGCAGATTCGCATCGCGGCGGGCGAGCCTTTGACTCTTGGGCAGGAGGACGTGCGCTTCAGCGGCCACTCGATCGAGTGCCGCCTGACGGCTGAGGACCCGAGCCGCAACTTCACGCCCAGCGGCGGCCTGGTCGAGCGGTTCGATGCTCCTGGCGGGCCGGGCGTGCGCGTGGACACCCACATTCGCGCGGGCTACACGGTGCCGCCTTCGTATGATTCGCTGCTGGCCAAGATCATCGTGCACGCGCCCACGCGCGACGAGGCCATCGCGCGCATGGAACGGGCCCTGAGCGAGACACGTGTGGAAGGGCTCGCCACCACGCGCGAGTTCCACCTCAAAATCCTGGCCAACGACTATTTCCGGCGCGGCGAGATGGCCACCGACTTCCTCGCGCGCCGCATGAGCAGCTAAGCCGCGAGCCACCGCAGAGGCGCCGCCAGCACGTATGCAAGTACCTGCGCGCTGTCGCGGCCTCGCAACCCTGTCAACCCCTGAGCACAGCAAAATATGAGCAAGAGAAGAAGCGGGCGCGAGCTGGCGTTCCGGCTGCTGTTCCAGCTGGACCTGGGCGGCGGCGAACTGGACGATGTCTTCGCCGTCGCCCGCGAGCAGTCCGAAGCGACCCCGGAGGTGTGGGAGTTCGCCTCGGCCCTGGCGCGCGGCGCCTGGCAAAACCACGCCGCAATCGACCGCGACATCGAGAGGCTGGCCACCGGCTGGAGCCTGGAGCGCATGGCGACCGCCGACCGCAACCTCCTGCGGCTGGCCTTCTACGAGATCGACAAGCGCGAGGACATCCCGACCAGCGTCTCGATCAACGAGGCCGTCGAGCTGGCCAAGAGCTACTCGACGCCCGAGAGCGCCCGCTTCATCAACGGCATCCTGGGCAACTACGTGCGCTCCAAGCCCCAGCCAACCACTGAAGCCAGGTCTGCTGAGTAAACGACGCCAGCCAAGCAGCGAGAGAGGCAAGTACTTGCCTCTGCTGTCTGGGCATACTTGGCGGCAGAGCGCGGCTTGCTCTGTGGGTATACAAACGATGAACGAACACGAAGAAAAGACGGTCGATGCGTTCATCGTGCGAGAGAAACGCGAGAGATACAAATCTCTGCTGAGCAATGCGAGGAAGCGCGCGGCAACCTTAGCTCGCCTCAACCACTTCCGTGATTTAGATGAGAACTATGCGACGTGGCTGCCCAGCAATGCTCCCATCGAGATGATGCTGCGGCAAGCAGGGAGTCCTGAAGAGGTCTATATAATTTCCTCTGTCAAGGGCATAGACGGCAAACTAATGTCGCTTGATGACGCAGTTCATAAAGTTGTGGCGAGCGGCTGGGGCACCATTATCTCTTGCATTCCCGGCCAACTGGCTTATTATCACGGTGAGGAACGAGAACAGCGGGCCATTCTCCAGCGCAGGCCGAGCGCGTAAGGCACCAGCAAGCAGCACAACAAGGCGCTGCACCTGAGTTCCCGTCGCCTGCGCTCACTCCTCGCCTCAGCTCTCGGCGCGTGAGCTGGGTTGCTCAGCTCAGTTCATTAGCAGCGTGAGCGAGTAGCCGGGAAGAATTCCAGAGCGCGCGGCAGCACCTAGGAGCAGGCGCGCAAGTACTTGAGGCGCGGTGTGACTACACTGAGGCCATGCAAATTCTGGACGGCAAGAGCGTGGCCGCGCGCGTTCGTGAGGACGTGGCGCGCGGCGTCGCCTCTCTGCGGCGCGAGCGCGGCATCACGGTTGGGCTGGGCGTGGTCCTGGTCGGCGACGACCCGGCCAGCCGCGTCTACGTGAGCATGAAGGAAAAAGCCTGCGCCCAGGCCGGCATCGCCTCCATCTCCAACCGCCTGCCCGCCGAGGCCACCCAGGCCCAGGTACTTGAGGCCGTGCGCGAGCTGAACGGGCGCCCCGATGTGCACGGAATCCTGGTGCAAGACCCGCTGCCCGACGGCCTGGACATCGGCCCGGTCAACGATTTGATCGCGCCCGCAAAAGACGCCGACGGCGTTGGCATCGGCTCCATGGGCCGCCTGCTGCTCGACAAGGACGGCTTCGTGGCCTGCACCGCGCGCGGCATCATCGAGCTGCTCGAAGCGCACCAAGTCCCTATCAAAGGCCGCCAGTGCGTCGTCGTGGGCCGCTCCATCACCGTGGGCAAACCGACGGCGCTCTTGCTGCTGCAGCGCCACAGCACGGTCACGATCTGCCACTCGCGTACCGAGAACCTGGCCGAGCACACGCGGCGCGCCGACATCCTGATCGCCGCCGTGGGCCGCGCCGAGATGATTACGGGCGACATGATCAAGCCCGGAGCCGTCGTCGTGGACGCGGGCTACAACCGCATCGCAGGGCGCCAGGGCGACGTGGGCGATGTCGAGTTCGGCTCGGCTCAGCACAAGGCGAGCTGGATCACGCCGGTTCCCGGAGGCGTCGGCCCGATGACCATCGCCATGCTGCTCAAGCAAACCCTGCTCGCCGCTCAGAAGAGCGTGCAGGCGTAGCGAACGCTTCTGCAAGTACTTGCACCGCTTTATGCCCCAGATGCCCCAGCCGGACTTCTCCTTTGGCGACCTGGACGCCGAGGCGCTCGACTTCTTGCTGGCCGAGGCCGCCCAGGAAATCGCCGGCCTGGCGCCTGCCGACGGCGTGCTCTCGATCGAGAGCCTGAACGGGCGCATCCGCCAGGTGCTGGAAGAAGAGCCGCTGCTGCAGGATGTGCAGGTGCGCGGCGAGGTCACGGGCTGGAAGCGTTACCCCAACGGCCACTGCTACTTCTCGCTGCAAGACGGCGAGTTCTCCATCCGCTGCCGGCTGTGGAAGACCCAGGCCGCGCGCCTGGGCTTCCGCCCTGCCAACGGCGACCGCGTGGTGGCCGCGGGCGGCGTGGACTTCTACGCCAAGCGCGGCGAGGTCGCGTTCATCGTGCGCGAGCTGCGCTTTGATGGGGCCGGGGCCGCCTTTGAAGCCCTGGAGAGGCTCAAGGCCAAGCTCCAGGCGGAAGGGCTTTTCGACCCCGAGCGCAAGCGCCCGCTGCCCCCGATGCCGCGGCGCATCGGCATCGTGACCTCGCCGCAGGGCGCGGTCATCCAGGACATCATCCAGGTACTTGGGCGACGCTGGCCGCTCGCCACGCTGGTCTTGATCCCCGCCAAGGTGCAGGGCTTCGACGCCGTGCCCGACCTGCTGCGCGCCCTGACCTGGGCCGCCGCCTACGAAGAGCTGGACGTGCTCATCGTCGCGCGCGGCGGCGGCTCGGCTGAGGACTTGGCCGCCTTCAACGACGAGGAGCTGGCGCGCGCCGCAGCGGATTTTCCGGTTCCCCTCGTCTCGGCCATCGGCCACGAAACCGATGTTTCACTGCTCGATTGGGTGGCCGATGTGCGCGCGCCGACGCCCTCGGCAGCGGCTGAGCTCGTCGCGCCCGACGCCCGCGAGTTGCTGGGCGCGTTGCACGGTGCGCGGCAGCGCCTGCACCGAAGCGTCGCGGCTCCCCTGAGCACGCTGCGGCAGCGGCTCGACTGGAACAGGGCGCGGCCCGGCCTGCGGCATCCACGCGAGAGGCTGCGCGAGGAAGGCTTCAAGGTGGCGCGGGCACGGGCTCGTATAGGGGCTGCGATGGAGTCGCGTGTTAGAATAGAACGGCAATTTCTGGAGGCGCAGCGCGCTCAGCTGCACGCTCTGGACCCGCAGCGCGTCCTCGAACGGGGCTACGCGCTGCTCGAACATAGCAGCGGCTCGCTGCTCACGAGCGCGGTCCAGGCGAGCACCGGCGACGAGCTGAAGCTGCGGCTGCACGACGGCAGCCTGCGCGCGCGCGTCGTCGAAGCGGCGCAAGAAGCCGCGCAAGCAGGCCCGGATCAAGAGCAGGAGAAGGCGGCCACCAACCGATGAGAGCAGGCAGCAGAGCTGAGGGCGGCGCGAAAAATGGGGCGTCTGCAGCGGGCAGCGCAGCGTTAGAGGAGCTGAGCTTCGAGGACGCGCTGCGCGAGCTCGAAGGCGTGGCCGCCAAGCTCGAAGGCGGCGGGGTTGGGCTGGAAGAATCGCTGCGCCTGCTCAAGCGCGGCATGGCCCTGATCGCGCGCTGCGAGGACGAGCTGAGCCAGGCCGAAGCGGTTCTGGAGCAGCTCATCCTCAACGAAGACGGCGAGCTCGAAACGGTGCGCATCAGCGGCGGGGGCTAAGCCGGGGCAGGCCCCGGTACTTGCACGGAATCTTGAGGCGTGGGCCAGAGGAAGTCGGAGGAAGTCGGAGCAGTTCGTTGCAGTTGGATCATGAAAGAATTCGCCTGGCACTTCGAGCCCCGGCTCGTCATTGAGGCGCTCGAAGAGCTGCTGCCCGTTTTGCCCGCAGGCTCCCGCGAGGGCTCGCCCGCAGGCTCCGAGAATCGGGCTCCTGAGCTGGCGCGGCTGCGGCTGGCGATGCGCGAGGCCGTGCTGGGCGGCGGCAAGAGGATGCGCTCGCAGCTCGTGCTGGAAGCCTTCGCGGTGGTGGCTCAGGCTCAGGGGCGGCGGGCGCGCGCCGAGGAGATGGTGCCTGCGGCCTGCGCTCTGGAGCTCATCCACGCCTACTCGCTGGTGCACGACGACCTGCCCGCGATGGACAACGCCGACACCCGGCGCGGCCAGCCTTCGAGCCACGTGCGCTGGGGGCAGGCGACCGCGATTCTGGTCGGTGACGGGCTGCAGACGCTGGCTTTTGAAGTCCTGTGCGCGCTGCCGCTGCCCGCTGAGCGTGTGCTGACCTCAGTTCGTCTGCTGGCTCAGGCCGCGGGCGAGGCGGGCATGGTCGGCGGCCAGGCCATCGACATCGATTGGTCGCAGGAGAACCGCCAGGACGTTTCGGGCGGGGCGCTGCTGGCGATGCACGCCCTGAAAACCGGCGCTTTGATCCGCGCCTCGGGCGAGATTGGCGCGGTGCTGGCCGGGGGCAGCGCGGCTCAGGTCGCGGCTCTGCACGATTATGGCAAGCACCTGGGCCGCGCCTTCCAGATCCAGGACGACGTGCTCGATGTCGAGGGCGACCCCCAGGTCATGGGCAAGAAGGCCACGGATCAGGCCAATTTCAAAATCACGGCGCCGGGAGCCTTCGGCCTCGAACGTGCCAAGTCGATGGCTGCAGAAAGCTCGTGCGCCGCTGTCGAGGCGCTGCGAGAGTTCGGCGGCGAGGCCGACACCCTGCGCAACCTGGCCGCCTTCGTCACCAGCCGCAAGCAGTAGCCTGTTGGGAGTCTCGAATCCTGAAGCCGGGGCCGCCCAAGTACTTGCGAGGGCTTGCGAGGGCTTGCCAGCGCCGAGGCCGCAGCGATTTCCATTTTCCGCAGGCCGGAGAACCCATGCCATTCCTTGAAAACATCAACGGCCCCGCCGATTTGCAGAAGCTGAACATGAACCAGTTGCCCGAGGTCGCGCGCGAGGTGCGCGACGCCATCGTGGCCACCATCGCGCAAAACGGAGGGCACTTCGGCGGGCCGCTGGGCGCGGTCGAAATCTGCATCGCGATGCACTACGTCTTCGACTCGCCGCGCGACAAGTTCGTGTGGGATGTCGGCTACCAGGCCTACGCGCACAAAATCCTCACTGGCCGCCGCGACCAGTTCCCGACACTGCGCCAGTGGAACGGCATCGCGCCCTTCCCGCGCGTCGAGGAATCGCCTCACGACACCACCAACCCCGGCCACGGCTCCACCTCGATTTCGGCTGCCCTGGGCTACGCCATCGCCCGCGACCTGCGCGGCGGCGACGAGGCCGTGCTCGCGGTCATCGGCGACGGCTCGCTGGTGGGCGGCCTGGCGCTGGAAGGGCTGCACCAGGGCGGGCACATGGGCTCGCCGCTGATCGTGGTGCTCAACGACAACGAGATGGGCATCTCGCACAACCACTCGTCGCTCGCCAAGTACTTGCGGCGCGTGCGCACCGATCCCGTCTATCGCAACACGCGGCAGTCGCTCGAAGATGTCTTCCGGCGCTTGCCCGGCGGCGAATTAGTGATTGAAGCCGGCACCAAAATCCGCGCCGGAGTGCGCTCGATGGTGGTGCCGGGCCTGTGGTTCGAGGAGCTGGGCTACCACTACATCGGGCCCATCAACGGCCACTCGATCCCGGATTTGGTCTCGGCCTTCAAGACCGCGCGCGCCTTGAAGAAGCCGGTTCTGATCCACGCCGTGACCGTCAAGGGCAAGGGCTGGGAGCAGGCCGAGGCCAGCTCAGGCCAGATCAAGTGGCACGCCGCCACGCCCGCCGACTTCACCCAGAACGCCTCCAAAATCGAGGCCAAGGGCAAGGATCAGCAGATGGAGGACGCTGCTGGCGTCAAGAAAGCGCCGCCCACCTACACCCAGATTTTCGCCGACGCCCTGATCGAGCTGGCGCACAAAGACGAGCGGATTATTGCCATCACTGCGGCCATGCCGGGCGGCACCGGCATCGACAAGTTCATCGAGACCTTCCCCAAGCGCGGCTTCGACGTGGGCATGACCGAGGAGCACGCCGTCACCTTCGCCAGCGGCCTGGCGCTGGGCGGGCTGAAGCCGGTTGTTACGATCTACTCGACGTTTCTTCAGCGCGCCTACGACCAGATCGTCCACGACGTGTGCCAGGTTCGCACCGGGCTGCCGGTTGTCTTCGCCCTGGATCGCGGCGGCTTGGTGGGCGAGGACGGCGCCACGCACCAGGGCGTTTTTGACTTCACCTACCTGCGCGGCATCCCGCACATGACGGTGGCGGCTCCGGCTGACGAGGGCGAGCTGCGCGGGATGCTGGCCACCGGCTTGTCGCTGGACTCGCCGTTTGCGATTCGCTACCCGCGCGGCACCATCGTGGGCGTCTCGCTCGAAAACACGCTGCAGCCGATGGCTGTGGGCGAGGCGCAGTGGCGGCGAGGCGAGGACGAGGACGAGCTGGAGCTGGGCGTCATCGCGATTGGCTTCAGCGTGCAGGCGGCTCAGCAAGCGGTCGATGAGCTGAGGGCCCAGGGGCATCGCGTGGGCCTGCTGAACGCGCGCTGGGTCAAGCCGCTGGATGAAGCGAGGATCATCGAGCTGGCGCAGCGTTCGGCGCGGCTGATGACGATCGAGGAGAACGCGGTGGCGGGAGGCTTCGGCTCGGGCGTGCTCGAAATGCTGCAGCGCAATGAGATCGTGGTTCCGGTTGAGGTGGTTGGCGTGCCGGACGAGTTCATCCACCACGGCGCGCAGAAGATCCAGCGGCACGAGCTTCGCCTGGACGCCGAGGGCCTGGCGCAGCGGATGCGCGCCCTGCTGCCTGAAGCCCGCGGCAGCTCGCTCAACGGCGTGGCGCGCCGCGCCGAGCAAGCCGTGAGCGCGTAGCAATTGGCGCGGCAAGTTCTGGAGCCGCTGAAAAATCAAAGGGCCTGGCCACCGCTGGCCAGGCCCTTTGTGCTGCGTGCTGCGGCCTCGAAGAGCGGCGTTGTGGCGCGCGCCAGCGGAACTCAACCGGAGCCGCTTCAAATCAAGCAAAATAAAAGAGCAAGTACTTGAGGCACGCCGCTTCGCCTCGGGGACTCGCAGTCTTGCGCGCCGAATTGCCGCTTGGGGCGCGCCGCCTTGAGTTGGTCTGAGAGCTTGTAGTTCGAGCCGCACAGGAGTTTGCCGCGCGCCCCGCCGCGCCTCGCCACACCATGAACACGCCCCGCCCCGTGCTCAAGAGCGCCTTCAAAATCACCTCTTCGAGCCTCAGCGCCCGTCCGCAAGTACTTGCGGCAGGACTCCTCGCCGCCATCCTCGCCGCTCCCGCCTTCGCGCAGGATGCTCTGCCCGCCAAGCCGCCAGCCGCCGCGCCCGGCTCAGCTGTGCCCGGCTCAGCTGCGTCCAGTTCGGCTGCGGGCACGGAGCAGCCTGGCTCGCGGCCTCGTGCTCAGGCTCCTGGCCGCGCGCCCCAGGCTCCGCCTTCTGGAAACGGAGCGGCCCCGGCGACTGGGGCTTCGGCTGCCGAGGAGGAGGTCATCGCCTCGACGCGGGCTTACAACGCGGGGCTGGCCGCACTCAAGAAGGACGACCTGGCCGCAGCGCAGAGCAGCTTCGCGCAGGTTGTGGCTCTGGCGCCCAAGGATGCGCTGGCGCAGATGTTCCTGGGCTACGTGCGCTTCAAGCAGGGCGCCCTCGATGATGCCCTCACCGCTCTGCTGGCGTCCAAGGGCAACGAGACCACGCTGTCTCCCCAGGCGCGCGGCGCTTTGTACACCTACCTGGGCCTGGTGTACTGGGGCAAGAAGCAGCCCGAGCCGGCCATCGCCTCCTACCGCCGCGCCTTGATCTTCGACAAGGACTCGTCCGATGCGCGCTACAACCTGGCCGTCGCTCTGCTCGACCAGAAGCAGTTCAAGGAAGCCCTGCCCCTGCTCACCAGCCTGGCCTTGAAGACGCCCAACGACGCTTCGCTGCAGGATGCGCTGGGCCTGGCCTACGAGCGCACCGGGCAGTGGACCCCGGCTCTGCAGGCTTACAAGAAGGCCATCGCGCTGGACCCCAAGAGCTCGACCTACCCGCTCAACATGGCGCTGGCCCTGGAGCGCAGCGGGCGCAAGGCCCAGGCTCCCAAGTACTTGCGCCAGGCTATCGCTGCCGACCCGCAAAACGCCGAGGCGCTGCTGCGGCTGGGCGAGATTTTCATCGCCAACGCGCGCTGGGCCGAGGCGCAGGAAATCTTCGCGCGCTACGTGGCCCTGCGCAAGGACGATTTCTTCGGCTGGTACAACTTGGGCGTGGCCTACGATTACTCGGCCAAGTTCGACCTGGCCCTGGACGCCTACGCCACCGCCGCCAAGATTTTGCCCAACGACGCCAACGTCAAGAACAACGTGGGCCGCATCTTATACAAGCGGGGCAAGTTGCCCGAAGCTCAGGCCGCGCTGCGCGAATCGCTGCAGCTGGACCCCAACAACCTGGACGCGCGCTACAACCTGGGCCTCGCGCTGGCCGCGCAAAACCAGGCGGACGAGGCGGTGCGGGAGTGGAGCTCGGTCATCACATCGGCTCAGGAGCAGATGAAGCCGCTGAGCGACAAGGACGCGGCCAAGCGCAAGTCGCTGTTGCACCTGCTGGTCGTGGCGCGCGGAGCCGTCGCCGAGAGCTACCTCAAGGCCGAGAAGTGGGCCGAGGCCGAGGCTGAGCTGGGCCTGCTGCTCAAGGACGAGCCGGACAACATCCCGGCCCTGACCAACCGGGGCTTCGCGCTGTATCACCTCAACCGCCAGGACGCCGCCGAGAAAACCTACCGCGACCTGCTCGCGCTGGACAAGGCCAACGCCCTGGCCTACAACAACCTGGGCGCGGTTCTCGAAGCGCGCAACAAGCGAGCCGAGGCGCTCAAGATGTATCGCAAGGCCCTCGAACTCAAGCCCGACTACTCCGAGGCCAAGTCCAACGTCGAGCGCCTGACCGCAGCCGCCGTGATCGGTTAGCCTGCTCAGCCACAGCGAGCCAAGCACCAGGAAGCGGTCTGCAAAGCCGCGTTCAGCTGAACGCAACACAGCGCAGCGGAACACAGCGCAACACAGCACAGCGCGGCAGATCATCTCTGGCGCCGGGCGCGGCGGCTTTGCAGCCCGCTTCTCAGGCCGCTTCCTCGCACTTGGCCTTCTGAATTATGTTTCGCACGATTGGAGTCTTCGGGGCTTCGCACAAGCCCAACGTGGCGGGCCTGGTGCGCGAGATGGTGCTGTGGGCCGCGCGCCGCGACGTCGAGCTGCGCCTGCAGCCCGAGCTGGCGGACATGGCCGGGCGCGACGACCTGCGCGGCAAGAGCGACGACCACATCGCGCGCTCCGATTTGCTCGTCACTTTCTCGGGCGATGGCGGCGTGCTCAAGGCGGCGCGGGCGGCGGCTCCGCACCGCACGCCCATCCTGGCAGTTGACCTGGGGCGGCTCGGCTTCCTCTCCGCCGTGCGCCCCGACGATGTCGAGGCCGCCTTCGAGCGCCTGATGCGCGGCGAGTTCCACATCCAGGAGCGCCTCATGCTCGACGCCCGCGTGCTGCGCCGCGCCAGCTCCTGGCAGCAGCCTTCGCCCGCCGCGCCGCGCCCGGCAAGTACTTGGGAGGCCGTCGGCGGCAGCATCGGGCTCAACGATGCGGTCGTGGCCAAGAGCGCGATGGCGCGTATGCTGCGCCTCTCGATCTCAATCGACGGCGGCCTGACCTCGCAGGTGCGCGCCGACGGGCTCATCGTCTCCACTCCGACCGGCTCGACGGCCTACGCTCTGGCCGCAGGCGGGCCCATCGTGCAGCCCGAAGTGCCGCTGCTGCTCATCTGCCCGATCTGCGCGCACTCGATCGCGCAGCGGCCTCTGGTCGTCGCGCCCGACGCCGTCATCGACATCGACGCCGAGTGGGAAAACGACGAGGCATCCGCCGGCTCGCTGCAGTCGATGCTCACCGTGGACGGCCAGGTCGGGGTGCCGCTGCGCTCGGGCGACCGCGTGCGCATCCAACGCTCGCCCCAGGTGGCGTGCCTGATGCAGCCGCCCGAGTCCTCGTTCTTCGCCCGCCTGCGCGAGAAACTACACTGGATCTGACGCCGCGCCCAACGCCGCACCTTGGCTCGCAAGTACTTGTCGCCCGAGGCCGCCATGAATTCTCCGGCTGATTCGCACGCCGCTGCCACCGCCGCCGAGCCCCAGAGCCAGCTCATCGCCGTCGAGGACTGCGAGGCCGCCGTCGAAGCGGTCGAGCAGGAGGCGCAGGCGATGCGCGATGTCTCCGAGCGCCTGCTGAACCTGAACCAGATCGGCCTCGCCCTCTCCTCGGAGCGCGACATCGAGGCGCTGCTGTGGCTCATCTTGACCAAAGCCCGCGAGCTGACCGACGCCGACGCCGGCAGCCTGTACATCCTCGAAGACCCCGAAGAGCACGAAGTCCACGCCCACCAGCACGCCTTAGCTCAAGCGCACGCTGAAGGCGCGGCCTCCAGCACTTGCAGCCCCGCGAGCGGCGTCGCGGGCGCGGCGGGCGAGAAGGTTCTGTACTTCCGGCTGTCGCAAAACGATTCGGTTGCGCTGCCCTCGGAGATGCAGCGGTTCCCGGTCGGCGGCTCGACGCTGGCGGGCTACGTGGCGGCCACCGGGCGCGCGCTGCTGTGCGAGGACGCCTACTGCATCGCGGCTGACGCGCCCTACAAGTTCACGCCGCGCTGGGACACGGACAACGGCTACCGCACGCGCTCGGTGCTGGTGGTCCCGATGAAGAACCGCGACGGCGCGGCCATCGGCGTGCTGCAGCTCATCAACCGCAAGCGCCGCCCGCTGCCGCTGTCCAGTCCCGAGGCGTTCGAGCGGCTCGTGGTGCCCTTCGACGAGGAGCTGGCTCACCTGGCCGAAGTCGTCGCCTCGCACGCCGCCGTCGCCATCGAGAGCAACCGGCTCCTGTCCCAGGTGACACGGCTGCTGGCCGGCATCGAGACGGCCTTCGACTCGTTCGTGCGGGCTGCGGCTCAGCTCATCGACGACCGCGACCCGCCGACCGCAGGCCACTCGCAGCGCGTCACCAAAATGACGCTGGCCTTAGCCGAGGCGGCGGCGGCGGAAACCAGCGGCCCCTTCGCTGCCGTGCGCTACTCGCCGCGCGAGATTCAGGAGCTGCGCTACGCGGCTCTGCTGCACGACGTGGGCAAGATCGGCGTGAGCGAGTCCATCTTCTCCAAGAGCCACAAGATCGAGCCCGCCTTCTTCCACGGCGTGCTGCACCGCGTCGCGCGCTACCAGGACGAGCTTGAGCGCCAGGCCCAGGCCGCCATCCTCAACGCCTGGAAGACACTCAGCCGCGAGCAGGCCACGCGCGAAGAGGAGCGCCTGCTGCAAGTACTTGACGCCGAGACGAAGCAGTTGCACGACGACCGCGCCGCCCTGGTGCAGGCCAACGAGCCCTCGGCGGGCTGGCTTTCGGACGACGAGTTCGCGCTGCAGCAGGCTGCCATCGCGCGCCTGTCCGGGCTGGCCATTGAGGAAGACGGGCGGCGGCAAGTACTTGTGGAAGAGGAGGAAGCGCGCGCGCTGGGCGTGCGGCGCGGCTCGCTGAGCCAGGGCGAGCGCAAGCAGATGGAGGCGCACGCCCAGATGTCGTTCGAGTTCCTGGAGCAGATCGCGTGGCCGCCCCACCTGGCGCGCATCCCGGCCCTGGCCCACTGCCACCACGAAAAGCTCGACGGCTCCGGCTACCCGCTCGGCATCCGCGCCCCCGACATCCCGCTGCTCGGGCGCATGATGACCGTCTCCGACATCTTCGACGCCCTGGTCGCCGCCGACCGCCCCTACAAGCGCGCCATGCCCCTGGAGCGAGCCCTGGAAATCCTGCGCGACGAAGCCCGGCGCGGGATGCTCGACAGCGACGTGGTCGATCTCTTCCTGCGCCACCGCGCGTGGGAAGCGGCTTAGCGCATCGCGACTTCAGAGATTCTCAATCAGATTGGTGAAGTGACGGGCAAATCGGCTGCGCGCCAGAGCGAATAGGCACAGAGGCAGGCGCAATCGGCAGCCGACCCCAGTCAACTCGTTCAACGGCCCATATATTTCATCCATGACCCGAGTCAGATTGCAGAAGAGCCCATACATTTCATCCAAGACCCCAGTCAGCTGGCTGATTGATTAGTGAATCTCATCAATGGGCTGTGATATATTACGGGAGCTTATGAAAGAGGGGAAGCGGGGGCGTGGCGGGCGCATTTGCCGCCGCTGAGACGATTGCGCCCTGGGCTGCCCGCGCCCGAAAAACAAGAAGCCTGGCGCCTGATTAACTCATCTCTACCCGGCCTCGCGCGACTTGGCTGCGGGCCTTCTTTTTATGCTGCAAGAACTCAAGATTTCCAACCTGGCCATCATCGAGGAGGCCGAGATCGCGTGCGGGCCGGGCTTCAACGTCCTGACGGGCGAGACCGGAGCCGGCAAGTCCATCGTCATCGACGCGCTGGGGCTGCTGATGGGCGAGCGCGCGGCTGCGGAGCAGGTCGGCCCCAGCGGGCGCGCCGTTATCGAAGGCTGCTTCGACCTCGCCGACGCGCCGCTGGCCCGCAAGTACTTGCAGGAGCACGAGGTGCAGTCTGAGGATTTCTCGCTCATCGTGACGCGCGAGGTCTCGGCGGATGGGCGCTCGCGGGTGCGGCTCAACGGGCGCATGGCGACGGCTGCGACCTTGCGCGAGCTGGGCGCGACCTTGATCGACCTGCACGGGCAGCACGATTCGCAGGCCCTGCTCAAGCCCGAGTCGCACCTGGGCTTCCTCGATGCCTTTGGCGACGCGGCTCACCAGGCTCAGCTCGAAGCGGCGCGCGGCAAGTACTTGGAGTGGCGGCGCGCGCAGAAGCGGCTGGACGATCTCACGCGCGACGAGCAGGCGCGCGCGCAGCGTCTCGATATGCTGCGCTTCCAGGTCGAGGAGCTGGACAACGCCGCGCTCGCCGAGAACGAGGACGCGCTTCTCTTGGACGAGCGCGCGCGCCTGCTGAACGCCGAGAAGCTGCGCGAAGCCGCCGGAAGCTGCCGCGATTTCCTGCTCGGCGGCGAGGGCGAGGAAACCGGGGCGGAGGCCGGGGCGGTTTCGCTCTTGCGCTCGGCCCTGAAGTCGGCGCGCGAGATCGAGGGCGTGGACAAGGGCGTGGCCGAGTGGGTCGAGCGGCTGCAGGGCGCGCTGTACGAGATGGACGACATCGCGAGCGAGGCCGCGTCCTACGCCGAGGCGCTCGAAGCCGACCCGGCGCGGCTCGAAGAGATCGAGGCGCGGCTGCACCTGCTGAGCCGCCTCAAGCGCAAGTATGGCGACTCGGTCGAGCGCATCCTGGCCCACCGCGAGAAGATTGGCCGCGAGCTGGGGCGGCTCAGCGTCTCGGAAGACGAGCTGGCCGGGCTGCACGAGGAAGTGGGCACCTTGCGCCAGGCGTTCGTGAAAGAAGCCGCTGTGCTGTCGAAGGCGCGGCGGGCTTTGGCTGAGGGCTTCGAGCGCCAGGTGGTGCGGCACCTGCACTCGCTGGCGATGGAGAAGGCGCGCTTCGAGGTGCGCTTCGAGGCCGACGAAAGCGGCGGCGCGAGCGGAGCCGACCGCGTGGAGTTCCTGCTCTCGGCCAACCCAGGGCAGGCGGTGCGCCCGCTGTCCAAGATCGCGAGCGGCGGCGAGATTTCGCGCGTCATGCTGGCGCTGCGCTCGGTTCTGGGCGACAAAGGGCGCGAGCCGAGCACGCCCCAGGCTCAAGGCAGCGAGGAAAATCGGGCGCGGGTGCCGGTCTTGATCTTCGACGAGGTGGACGTTGGCATCGGCGGCGTCACGGCTGAGGCCGTGGGCGAGAAGATGCAGGAGCTGGCGCGCTCCTTCCAGGTCTTCTGCGTGACTCATCTGCCGCAGATCGCGCGGCGCGCCGACAGGCACTATCGCGTCTTGAAAAGCTCGGACGAGGAGCGGACTTTAGTCCAGGTCAAGCCCCTCGACGATGAGGAGCGCGTGCGCGAGCTGGCGCGCATGATGGGCCGCGAGAGCGAGGCCAACCTGAGCCACGCCCGCGAGCTGCTCGACGAAGCCCGGCGCGCCCGCTCTCAGAACCACACGCCCCACGGCGCGGCTGCGGGCACGCCGCAAGTACTTGGCGAGGCCGAGCAGAACGGAGCCAGGCGCAAGGCCCGCCTCAAGAGCGTCTGAGAAGCAGCAGGCCGCTGCCGATTTCGACTTCTCGCATCGGTTCGCCAGGCCGCGATTGTGCGCAGGGCGAGAGGAGCTCGCCGCTACAGGCTCGCCGCCCGCCGCGCCTGCTAAAATGAGGCGCGATTTCCAACACTGATCCATGAAACGAGGTTGCGTGGGCGCTCTGACCGGCGCTCTGCTGCTGGGCGGCGGGCTGTGGGCGTGGACGCACCTGAGCGGGCCGCGCCTGCCCGAGGTTCCCTTCGCGCAGCTGCCGGCACAGGAGCAGGCGCGGCGGCGTGGCGAGGCACAGCAGCTCGAAGGGCAGGTCGGAGCCATCGCAAGCGCGTCGCGAGCGCACGAGAAGAAGCCCTTTCGACTGGAAGTTTCGGCTGAGCAGCTCAACACTCTGCTGCAGGATCGCGTGGACTTGTCGAAGTTCCCGCTGCGCAACCTGGTGGTGGGCTTCGAGCCGGGGCGCGTGGTGGCTCAGGGCGAAGTTCTGGGTGCCACGGGCACGCTCGAAGGCCGGGTGCGGCTCGAAGGCGGGCGCTTGATCTACGAGACGGACTCGCTGCAGGTGAGAGGCTTCCCGGTTCCGGGCGGCTGGAAGAGCAAGCTGGACAAGCAGGTGAGCGCGCAGCTCAACAGCGCCCTGAGCCGCGCGCCGGGCCGCGTCGAGGACGTGCAGATCGAGCAGGACAAGCTGATCGTCGCGGGCCACACCGATTGAAGATTTAGCTCAAGGCAGGGAAGCGAACTGGCAAGCGGAGCGGCTATGGATTTTCGGACGATCTTGGCGAACAACTTACGCATCGCGGACTTGCTCGATCAAGGGCTGCGCGTGCTCTTCATCGCGCTCATCTTCGAGGCGCTGGCGTGGTGGCTGGGGCGTCGCATCGACTCCTGGGTCGCGCCGCTGATCCCCAACGCCGCAGGCCGCGAGGTCGCGTGGCGCTCGCGGCGCAGCCTGACGCTGCGCAAGACGCCGCGCATGGCGATGCGAACCGCGACCTACACCTGCGCCATGCTGCTGGTGCTCAACGTCTTCAACGTGCCGATTTTGCCGCTCTCGCTGGCCCTGGGAGCCGTGGCCCTGCTGCTCGGCGCGGCCCTGATGCCCCTGATGCGCGACACGGCTCAGGGCTACGCTCTGCTCTGCGACGACATGGTGGCTCCGGGCGACATCGTCGAGGTCGAGGGGCGGCGCGGGCTGGTCGAGAAGTTCACCCTGCGCGGCCTGTGGCTGCGCGACGAAGCGGGCAAAACTCACTTCTACGCCAACCGCGGCCTGCAGAACATCTCGCTGCTCGCACGCAAGCAAGAAGCCCCGAGCGCCCCGGCTCCTGCCTTCGACCCGCTGGCTCCAGCTCAGGCGAGCCCGAAGCCTGCGGCGAGCCCGAAGCCTGCGGCGAACGCGGCGCAGAGGTAGCTCGGGCAGCTTTGGCGGCGCCCCAAGTACTTGGGGCCTCGCGGCGTGCCAAACTACGGGCGATGTCTGATTTCTCGCTGCTGCACCTGCTGAGCGCCATCGCCAAGCCCCTGGCCTCCGAGAACAAGGCCCGCTCCAACACCGCCGCCGTGGGAGGCACCGACGCCCACATCCTGGACCTCGTCGGGCGCGCCATCGACGCTTTCGACCAGGGCCTGCTGCCCGCCTCGTCCGAGTTCCCGCTGCAGCGCCTCTTCGACCTGTGGTCGCGCTACGCCCAGGCCGACCCTAACGAGAGGCAGCACATCCTGGACTCGACGCAGCGCATCCTGGTGCTGCTGCGCGCCGCCGATCTGCGCCCCGATCCCTCGCCTCAAGTACTTGCAGGCACCTCCGACCTCGCGCCAGCCGACCTCGCGCCAGCCGGCTCGGGCCTGACGCACATCTCCGCGCCCTCCGCCACCATCTTCGCCGATGAAGACGAAGAGGATGAGGATGAGGAAGGCGAGGAAGACGCCATTGTCAACGAGGAAGTCTTCGAGATGGACGCGGCTCAGCGCCACGTCGAGGAGCTGGCTGAGGAGCCGTCTCAGGCCGCGCCGCCCGCAGCTGCGCCGCTCGCAGCCGCAGCGCCCGCCGAGAGCAACTGGGAGCAGAAGCCTTCGTTTCGCGACTACCTCAAGAGCGCGGAGCCCAACACAGCACAGCACCAAGCCAAGCCCAGGCCCGAGGCTCCAGCCGATGCCAGGCCGCGCCCGAGCAAGGCGGCCCCGAGCAAGGCGGCCAAGCCCGAGGCGGTTGGCGATGTGGACGCCGAGCTGATGTATCTCAAGGGCGTGGGGCCTTACCGCGCCAAGCTGCTGGGCAAGATGAACCTGCTCACGGTGCGCGACCTGCTCACGCACTTCCCGGCCCGCCATGAAGATCGCGGCAACATCAAGACGGTGGGCGAGCTGGAGGCGGGCAGCAAGGAGAGCACGCAGGTCACGGTTTTGTACCCGCCGCAGACGCACGCCATGAGCGGGCGCATGAGCGGGCGCTCGATCACAAAGGTGCGCGTGGGCGACGACACGGGCCGCCTCGACTTGCAGTGGTGGAACCAGCCCTGGCGCGAGAAGCAGTTCCAGGCCGGGATGCGCCTCTTCGTGTACGGCAAGGTCTCGGAGTTCAACGGCTTCTTGCAGATCGAGTCGCCCGATTTCGAAATTCTCAGCGAGCAAGACGAGGCCGCAAGTGCTTCGGCCACGGCTCCAGCGGGCGAGGTGGGCCGCATCGTGCCGGTGTACCCTTCGACTGAGGGCTTGCTGCAGCCGCATCTGCGGCGCGCGATCCAGGATGCGCTCGACAAGTACCTGCCGCTGATTCCCGACCCGCTGCCGCCTCAAGTACTTGAGGCCTACGCCCTGCGCCCGCTCGACTGGTCGCTGCGCCAGATCCACTTCCCCGACTCAGACGAGGCCAAGCAAGAGGCGCGCTACCGCCTGATCTTCGAGGAGCTGTTCCTGCTGCAGGTGGCTCTGGCGCAGAAGAAGAACCACGCCACGCTTGCCGAAGCGGGCCTGCGCCACGACATCCCCGAGGAGAAGATCAAGAAGTGGCTGGCCTCGCTGCCCTTCAAGCTGACCGGCGCGCAGAAGCGCGTCATGAACGAGGTGCGGCGCGACATGAAGGCCGCGCGCCCCATGAACCGCCTGTTGCACGGCGATGTGGGCTCGGGCAAGACGATGGTCGCCGCCTACGCGCTGTGGGCCGCGCACGCCTCGGGGATGCAGGGCGCGATGCTGGCCCCCACCGAAATCCTGGCCGAGCAGCACTTCTCGACCCTGACGCGCCTGTTCAAGCCGCTGGGCATCGAAGTGGCGCTGCTCGAAGGCTCGCTCAAGGCCAGGCAGAAGCGCGCGATCCAGGAAGACCTCAACGAGGGCCGCGTTTCGATTGTGGTCGGCACGCACGCGCTGATCCAGGAAGGGGTTGAGTTCAGCAAGCTGAGCGTGGCCATCGTAGACGAGCAGCACCGCTTCGGCGTCATGCAGCGCGCCGCTTTGCAGTCGAAGGGCGCCGGAGGCGTGCGGCCCGATGTGCTGGTGATGACCGCGACGCCGATTCCGCGCACGCTGGCCCTGACAATCTACGGCGATCTGGATGTCTCGATTCTGGACGAGCTGCCGCCGGGACGCCAGCCGATCAAGACCCGCCTCATCAAGCCCGCCGCGCGCGCCAAAGCCTATCAGTTCGTGCGCGACGAGGTGGCGAAGGGCCGCCAGGCTTACGTGGTGTGCCCCTTGGTGGAGGAGTCCGAGAAGCTGGCTCACCTCAAGGCGGCCACCGCTCTGGCCGAGGGGCTGCGCGAGAACGAGCTCAAGGACTTGCGCGTGGGCCTGGTTCACGGCCAGCTCGACGTCATCGAGCGCGAGGAGCAGATGGAGCTTTTCCGCGCCGGAATGCACGATGTGCTGGTCTCGACGACGGTGATCGAGGTCGGCGTGGACGTGCCCAACGCGACGATCATGATCATCGAGGACGCCGAGCGGTTCGGCTTGTCTCAGCTGCACCAGCTGCGCGGGCGCGTGGGGCGCGGCGTGCACAAGAGCTTCTGCTTCCTGCTCAGCGACCCCAAGACCGACGAGGGCAAGGCGCGCCTGAACGCCATGTGCAAGACCCAGAACGGCTTCGAGATCGCCGAGTATGACCTGCAGCTGCGCGGGCCGGGCGAGTTCTACGGCACGCGCCAATCGGGGCTGCCCGATTTCCGCATCGCCGATATTTTGAACGACGTCGAGATCATCGCCGAAGCCCGCGCCGCCGCCTTCGATTTAGTCGCGGACGACCCGAACCTGGAGCATCCCGAGCACCAGGATTTGCGCGAGGCGGTCTTGCGCTTTTGGGGCGACAAGCTGCCGCGCGTGCAGGTGAGCTGAGCTCAAGTACAAGTACTTGCGGCGGCTTCATCTGTTAGAACTATCCCGATGCGAATTATTGGCGGCCACTTCAAGGGCCGCACCCTGAGCTCAGTTGAAGGCCGTGGCACGCGCCCGACCGACGCGCGCTCGCGCGAGATGCTCTTCAATGTGCTGGGCGAGCGTGTTCTCGAAGCGCGCGTGCTCGATTTATACGGCGGCACCGGCTCGGTTGGGCTCGAAGCTCTGTCGCGCGGCGCGGCTTCGTGCGTTTTCATCGAGCAAAACGCCGGGGCCTGCCGCGTTATCAAAAGCAATTTGCAGCTGCTCAAGGTGGCTGGCGCGGCTCAGGTGTGGCAATCGACGGTGAAAAGCGCGTTGCGGCGGCTGGTTGCGGACGGCGCGCGCTTCGATCTGGTGTTCGCGGACCCGCCGTTTAGCAACCCGCGCGAGCTGCAGGACTTGTGCAAGGCGTTGGACATGGCCGCCGCGTTGTTGCATAATGAACCCGGACTCTTCCCGGACGCTGCTTCAACCTCCGACTTCTCCTCATCTTCCTCACCAGACGCTGCTGCATCCGCGCCTGCTGTGGCTTGCGAGGAAGGCCAGGTGGACGAGGCGACTGCCGCGAACCGGGCCTCTCCTCAAGTACTTGCCGCCGCGAAAGTTGGCGGCGAGGATGCTGAGGCTGGAGCTGTGGACGCGGCAGCGGAGCGTTTTGACGATGAGCCCGCGCTTCTTTTCGAGCCGATGCTGGTCATCCAGCATCACCACCGGCAGGCGCCCGTTCTGGGCGCGGCGTATCGCCTGTGGCGCGAGAAACGAGCGGGCGAATCGACGCTTTCCTTCTTCGTGCTGGCTGAAGAAGGTCGCAGCAGGTCGCAGCCGGGCTGAATCTTGAACTGAAATTGACAACAAAAATAAATATACTCACGCGCCCGCGAGCTGAGCAAAAGCGAGCGGGGGCAGCCGTGAGGAGGGCCGAGCCATTGACGTTTTCCGCATAATCGATGAGTTGGAGCAGTTGGTTGAGAACAGCAAGACGCGCTTTGTGGGCCGCGTCCTGATTGATGAGGAGGCGTTCTACGTGCAGACGACGCGCCTGCGCAAGACGCTGCCTGACATCATCAAGCAGGCCTCGGAGATCGTCAAGAAGCGCGAGGACCTGCTGGGCAACGCCGAGGGCGACGCCAACAGGATGCTCGCGGACGCCCAGGAGGAGGCGCAGCGGCTGCGCTCGGACGCGCGCGCCCAGGCCGAGAGGATGATCTCGAACGCGCGCGACGACCACGAGCGCATCGTTGAGGAGGCGCGGCGCGAGGCCGAGCGCATCGAGGCCGACGCGCGCGAGCACGCCGAGCAGATGGTGGCCGACAACACCATCGTGCAGCGCGCGCAGCAGGCCGCCGACGAGATGCACCGCCAGGCCACCGAGGAAAGCGACGAGCTGAGGCAGCAGGCCGGGCAGTGGTCCATGGCGCGCCTGGAGCAGCTCGAAGCCGTGCTCAACCGCCTGCACGATGGCGTCGAGGAGGGCAAGCAGCAGCTCGCCGCCGAGGTCAACCACCGCGCCTCGAACGGACGCGAGCTGAAGGGGCGCGAGGCGGCTGCTTCGGCGCGCGAGCTCAACGGCAGCGGCCACGATGTCATGCTGCGCGAGAAATAACTCCTCGTCTCGCCGGCCACAGCCAGCCATTCCAGCGGGCAAAGCCCAGGCTCGAGCGGCGTGCGGAACCTCCTTCCGCCGCGCCGCTTCGTCGTATCTGGCCGGGCACGCCCTGAAGCCGCCTCGCCCGCCCTGCAAGTACTTGACAGGCATTTGTGAGAGCGGAGGCGGCTTTGCCTTTGCCTCGCCTGGGTTTAACTGAAGCCTTATGTTAGCGCCGCGCTACTCGCCGTGGAATCGCATCGCCTGCTTCGTGCTGGGCTCGGGGCTGATCACGGCGGCTTTTTATGCCGTGGTCTTGCTGGCGCTGGGCGTTGCGCGCTCGCTCGCGGAGCAGAACCCGCGGCTGGAGCCCGAAGACGTGAACCACTACGCGCTGGGCGTGACGGTGCTGAGCTACCCGCCTGTGCTGGGCTGGATCGTGTACTGCCGCCACTTCCTGGACCGGCGCTCGGTGCGCTCGCTGGGGCTGCGCCTGGATCGCGCGGGCAGCTCGCTGGCGCTGGGCGCAGTGGGCGGCGCGCTGGCCATCGCGTGGCTCTTCGCGGCGCTGTGGCTGTGCGGCGCGCTGGTCTTCGGCGGCACCTCGCCCGAGGCCTTCGAGCGCACGCCGGCTCAGGTCGCGCTGAGCCTGGGCGTGTACGCGCTGCTGTTCGGGGCCGTGGCCTTCATGGAAGAGCTGAGCTTTCGCGGCTACTTCTTGCACAACCTGAGCGCCTCGCTCAAGCTGCGCGGCGCGATCTGGGTGCAGGCCCTTGTGTTCGCCTCGGTTCACCTGCTGAACGCGGCGGGGCAGGCCAGCGACCCCAACATCGGCAGCGCGGCGTGGCTGGATGCCGCCCGCGCGATGCCTTCGCTGGCCCTGATCGGAGCGCTCTTCGCCCTGATGTGGGCCAAGAGCGGCTCGTTGTGGCCCAGCATCGGCTTCCACTTCGCGTGGAATTTCTGCCTGGGCTGCATCTTCTCACTGCCCGTCTCGGGCCTGACGACCTTCCGCCTCTTCGACTTGCAGGCCGTGGGCAGCCCGTGGCTCTCGGGCGGCACCTTTGGAGCCGAGGGCAGCGTTTTGTTGTGGCCGATGCTGGCCGGGGCGTGGTGGGTGCTGAGCCGCCTGCCCGACCATCCCCAGGCCGCGCGCGACCTGGCGCTGCTCGACCCGGCTCATCCCGCCACGCTCAGCGAAGCTCAGCTCGCCGAGCTGCAAAACGCCCAAAATGCCCCGGACCTCGCGACGAGCCTCGCGCCTGACGAACCGCTGGAGGAAGCGAGCGGCGCGGTCTGAGGGCGGCTGCGGGCACCGAGCGGGAGATTTGATGAACGGCGCGCCTCCAAGTACTTGCGGCCCTGAGCCTGGCTGGCCATCCTGGCACCTGAATTTAGGCGAGGAGAACACGATGCGATTGGGAATTTGCTGCAGCCCCGGCTCAGTGGAGGGCGGCTCGCTGAGCGAGCGCGCGCAGAAGCTGCAGGGCGTGCTGCGCGAGGCCGGAGCCGATTATTTCGAGATGGGCGTGGGCAGCGTGATGGGCGAGGATTTCGACGAGCTCGAAGCCGCGCTGCGCCCGCTGGAGCTCAAGTGCGAGGCCTTCAACTCCTTCGTGCCGGCTCAGCACCGCTTGACCGGCGAGGGCGTTGACCACCGCACCGCGCTCGAATACTGCGCCCTGGCGCTGAGCCGCTGCCGCAAAATCGGCGGCAGCGTCGTCGTGCTGGGCTCAGCCGGAGCGCGCAAGGTGCCCGCAGGCTTCAGCCCCGAGCGCGCGCTGGAGCAGTTCACCCAGTTCTGCCGCGCGCTCGGCCCGGTCGCCGCCAACGAAGGGATGATGATCGCCATCGAGCCGCTCAACAGCCGCGAGGACAACCTGATTCTCTCGGTTGAGGACGGCGCGCGCCTGGTGGACGAGGTGCGGCACCCTTCGATTCAGCTGCTGGCCGACCTGTTCCACATGGTCGCGGAAAACCAGAGCGTCGAGAGCGTGGCGCGCGCCGGGAAACGCCTGGTGCACACGCACCTCGCCTCGTCCAGCCGCGTGCCTCCGGGCACCCAGGCGGACGACAGCGCGCCGTATGCGGCCTTCTTCGACGCCTGCCGCCGCGCCGGATACGACGCGCGCTGCTCCTACGAAGGCACCATCCACGACCTCAGCAGCGACTCGCGCACCTTGATCGGCTTCCTGCGCCCGCTCCTGGCAGCCGGCGCCTGAGTCGCCAGCCGCGCTGCAAGTACTTGAGGAGCACGGCGCTGAGGCGGAACGCGCTGAGGCGGAACGCGCTGAGGCGGAACGCGCTGAGGCGGAACGCGCTGAGGCGGAACGCGCTGAGGCGGAACGCGCTGAGGCGGAACGCGCTGAGGCGGAACGCGCTGAGGCGGAACGCGCTTTGCGGTTGAGAGGGCCGCTCGCGCGTTTGGATCGGGGTTTGGATCGAGCGCGGATGAGGAACGGAGGATTGCGATGAACGAAAAAGGATATTGGGGCGGGTTTCTGACGGGCATTATCGTGGGCGCGGCTTCGGCTCTGCTGATGGCTCCGCGCCGGGGCAATGAGCTGCGCGAGGAGCTGGCCGAGAACGCGGGCAAGCTGCAGGGCAAGGCAACCGAAGCCGCCGGCTCGCTGGCGCACAGCGCGACCGGAGCCGTGCAAGAGGCCAGGGACAAGGCCACGGACGCCCTCACGCAGGCCGGCGAGAAGGGCGCGCACGCTCTGGAAGCCGCGCAAACTGCAGCGAGCCAGGCCAGTGAGCACGCCGCTAAAGCTCTCGAAAGCGCCAGGGCTGCGGCTGGCGACGTGCGCCAGGGCGCGAGCCAGGCCGCTGCAGCCCTGGGCGAAGCGACCGGCCAGGCTGCCGGAGGCGTCAAGGAAGCCGCCGCGCAAGCCGCTTCGGGCGTCAAGGAGGCCGCTGCTCAAGCCGCCTCGGAAGTCAAGACAGCCGTCGCGGGCGCCATCGACCAGGCCGGCGACACGCTCTCGGGCGCCACCTACAAGGCTTCCTCAAGCGCCAAGGAGGCTGAGCTGAGCCAGGCCGTGGCTCAAGCCGTGGCCCAAGCGCCTTCGAGCGAGCACGACGTGGAAGTCCGCGCCAGCGACACCCAGGCCCAAGCTGAAGCCCAAACGCCCGCAGCCGGAGATGAGGCGCACCAAGAGGAAGCCCCTGCCAGCGAGCCTTCGAACCCGAGCCCGAGCCCAGGCGAGACCAAGGCGGCAGGCGCGGCTGCAACCGCCGAGGAATCAACGCACGACGCGCACGACGCGGAGCACGAGGAGCCGAGCAAGCACGCGGAGGAAGTCGTGAGCGAGCTCAAGAGCGTGACCGCGCACACTGAGGACGCCGTCACGCAAGCCGCCCGGCAGTTCAAGAGCCAGGGCCAGAACAAAGGCAAGCACAAGAAGTAAAGCCGCCTCGCCTGAAGGCTCGCGTCAAGCCAGGACGCCCGCAAGTACTTGATGTACTTGCGGGCGTCTTCGTTTTCGTGCGCGGGCATCGCTCGCGGCGACAACACCGCCGGGCCTGACAAAGCGCGCCGGGCGTTGAGGCGCAGGTACTTGAGTTGAGAGGCCTGGGCTCGGCTGAGCTGAGCTGAGCGGCTCTACTCGTTGAGCATCGAGAGCTGGTGCAGGTAGCGGTCGCCCCGGTCGCACAAGATCGTGACGACTACGGCCTGGCGGCCCTGCGCTTCGAGCTCGTTGGCCGTCTTGAGCGCGGCCCACACGCCAGCGCCCGCCGAGAAGCCCACGAAGATGCCCTCCTCGCGCGCGAGCCGGGCCTGCATATCGTAAGCGTGATCCGTGTCGGCGGAGATCTTGCGGTCGAACTGGTCGGGGTGGTAGATGCCGGGCTGGATCGAGGTCGCCATGTGCTTGAGGCCCTCGATGCCGTGCATCGCATTGTCAGGCTCGACCGCGATGCACTCGATCTGCGAGTTCTGCTCCTTGAGGTAGCGCGAGATGCCCATCAAGGTGCCGCTGGTGCCGATGGTGGCCAGGAAGTGCGTGATGCGGCCCCGCGTCTGGCGCCAAATTTCAGGGCCTGTCCCGTTGTAGTGAGCCAGGGCGTTGGCCTCGTTGTTGTACTGGTCGGGCTTGAAGTACTTGCCGGGGTTGGCGGCGTAGATTTCGCGCGCCTTTTCGATGGCGCCGTCCGAGCCTTTCATCGGGTCGGACAAGATCAGCTCAGCTCCATACATCTTGACGATGGCCTTGCGCTCGGGCGACACGTTGCCCGGCATCACGAGCTGCACGTGGTAGCCGCGCGAGGCTCCGATCATGGCGTAGGCGATGCCGGTGTTGCCCGAGGTCGAGTCGATGATGACCTTGTCCTTGGTCAGGACGCCCTCGCGCTCGCCCTTGAGGATCATCGACAGCGCGGGCCGATCCTTGACGCTGCCGCCGGGGTTGAGATACTCGGCCTTGGCATACAGCTGGACGTGCCGCAGGTGGCGCGTGATCGAGCAGAACTTGAAGAGCGGCGTGTTGCCCACGTAGTCCAGGATCGAGATGGCGTCCACGCCCTGGTTTTCCAGCGGCGGCGGCCTGTGCCCGTTGGCCGCATACGAGATGACCTCCTCCGAGAGGCAGTCGCCCAGCGCCGCCCCGTTGAGCGGGCCGCTGTTGGTGGGCACATGATCCAACGCCCCGTTGCGCTCTGATTCCAGCTTCACTTCGTCCATAATCAATGCCTTGACCTCACTCAGCTCAGCTCAGCCGCCTCTACTCGATGACGACGGGCTCTTCGTGGACATCCTGAGGGATGCGGCGCCCCCGAATCTTGAAGGAGTGCGGCTCGGGATGCTGCGGGTCGCGCAGCGAGACGATCAAGTACGAGAAGTCGGGGAAGAGCAAATCGTTGGTGTCGCCCCAGTGCGCGCGCGCCACGTCGGTAACAGACGGATACGCCACGGTCGCTGGGTGCGTGTGGTAAATGCCCACGATCTTCAGGCCCCTGGCGCGCGCGTCTCGCTCGGCGCGGATGTAGCCCCCGGCGTTGATGGTGTAGGTCAGCGCGCTCTTGTCGTCCGACTCGACGGGATACACCTCGCCAACCAGCAGCGCCTCGCCCGCCTCGCCCGCCTCGCCCGCCTCGCCCGCCTCGGCAGCAGCGAGCAGGCCGCAAATTTCCAGCGGCTTGCCCTGGCGCCCCTGCGCCACGATGCGCTCGAACTGCGCGCGGGTCAGCTTCAACATCTCGGCTCCCTGAAACTTCCCTGGCTCAAGCCCCGAGCCAAACTCAGCACCAAACGGCGCGTAACTGAAGCTGCAGCGCGCCGCGCGTTCCTTGCCACGCGCCCAGCCCCGCCAGGCAGCGCCCGCGCAAGTACTTGCACGGACACTGGCCGCCGCTCGCTTTCCATTTTGGTGGCTGCAGCCTTGTGTTTAGGTGCCTTTACGTACGCGCATGGCTTCGATGAGCACCTGCGCGATTTCGGGGCGGGTGAACTCGGGCGGCGGGGCCTGGCCGTCCATGAGCATCTGGCGCACTTTGGTGCCCGAGAGGGTGATTTTCTCAGCGCCTTCGGGTGCTGTCTTGTCGGTCGCCATGCCGCCCACGGTGGGCGAGTAGAAGGCGTTGTCGAACATCAGCGGCGTGATGCCAAGCTCTGCGGGCTCGAACTCGTCGAAGATGTACTGCGCGTCGTAGGTGCCGTAGTAGTTGCCAACTCCGGCGTGGTCGCGGCCCACGATGAAGTGCGTGCAGCCGTAGTTCTTGCGGATGATGGCGTGCATGATGGCCTCGCGCGGCCCGGCGTAGCGCATGGCGGCGGGCAGCACGGCCAGCAGGACGCGGGTTTTGGGGTAGTAGTTGTCGATGAGCACCTGGTAGCACTTCATGCGCACCTCAGCCGGGATGTCGTCGTCTTTGGTGGTGCCCACGAGCGGGTGGATGAGCAGGCCGTCCATGATTTCCAGCGCGGTCTTGGTGATGTATTCGTGCGCGCGGTGGATGGGGTTGCGCGTCTGGAAGCCCACGATCTTGCGCCAGCCGCGCTCGGCGAAGGCCCGCCTCATGCGCTCGGGCGTCAGGCGGAACTCCTTGAAGGTCTGGTCCACGCGCTCGCGAAGTACTTGGATGCGCCCGCCCAGCTGCACATCGCCCCGGTGAAACAAATTCCGCACGCCGGGATGCGCCTCGTCCGTGGTGCGGTAGACCAGCCTCGCCTCGCGCTCCTTGTCGTAGCGGTAAATCTCTTCGAGGTGCATCACGGCCAGCACGTTGCCGAACTTGTCGATCAAAGCGACTTCGGAGTCGATTTCGAGCCCCTCGGCCTCGTCGGGCGTGACGGCCAGGGTGATGGGGATAGTCCAGGGCAGCCCGTTGGCGAGCCGCTTGTTGACCACGACCTGCTCGTAGTCGGCGCGCTTCATGAAGCCATCGAGCGGCGAGAAAGCGCCGCAGCCGATCATTTCCAGGTCGCTCAGGCGGCGGTCGGCCAGGCAAATCTGCGGCATCTTGGCCGCGCGCTCGCGCAGGCTGTCGGCGGCCTGAGCCGACACAAAGGCGTTGACGAGCTTTCCACCGTGCGGCGGAATTTCGGTCTGCATGAACTCTCCTCGGGAATCGCGCGAAGTCTACCAATGCGATAGAGAAGCAGGGCGCTCAAGCCAGCCGCAGCGTTTCAGCGGCCTTTAGTTGAGCACAACTTTAGTTGAGCACAACCAGGGGCATGATCTCGCGCTCGGAGTAGGTGCGGATGGGCACGCCGAAGCGTTGGTTCTGGCGCTCGATGAGCTCAGCTAAGGTGATGCGGCGCAGCACCACTTCAACGGCGTCCTTCATCTCGCGCCACACTTCCTGCACCGCGCACGAGTTGGAAGCCAGGCAGCCCTGGCTCTGGTCCGCGCCCGAAGAGAGGCACGACATCGGGTCCAGCGGGCCTTCGAGAGCGATCAGGGCGTCGAAGACGGTGATGTCGAGCGGCTCGCGGGCCAGCAGGTAGCCGCCCTGAGCGCCGCGCCGCGCCTTAACTAAGCCCGCCGACTTGAGCGCGGGCACGATCTGTTCGAGGTAATCGAGCGAGATGCGCTGGCGAGCCGCGATGTCGCGCAAGCTCAGGGCGCGGCCAGGCTCCAGGCCCAGCTCCATCAGCGCCCGCAGGCCATACTCGCCGCGCGTGGAGATTTTCATAAGCGGAGAACAGTATAATTCCTCTCGCGCCCCGAGCTAAAGGCACCCCACAGGCGAGCCCAAAGCCAGACGCGCCTTTGATTCTCGTGATTCTCGACCGCGCGAATAGACTTGAAGAGGAAGAGCAGGAGCACAGTGGGCTCCCCGATTTTTATGTTGGATGAGATGATGCTGGCCCTGTCGCCACCCGAATCGCCCCAGGTCGCCGAGCCCGAAGTCGCCGGGCCCGAAGTCGCCGAGCCTGCGACCGCGCCGCGCGTGGACGACGGCGGCACCCAGGGCCTGGGCTTGGACTACCGCGTGCTGCTGTACAACGACGAAGTGCACTCGGTCGGCGAGGTCATCGAGCAGGTCGTCAAGGCCACGGGCTGCTCTCCGCTGCGCGCCGAGGCCATCACGCTCGAAGTGGATGCCCGTGGCCGCGCCGTCTGCTTTCGCGGCGAGCGCGCGCGCTGCCAGGACGTGTGCCGCGTCCTGCGCGAGATCAACCTGCAGTGCGAGGTCGATTGCGATTAGCCGCCACAGCCGCTCATGCCTCCGCAAGTACTTGCAGCACAAGGCCCGCCTCAGCACGAGGAGCGCCTGCGCGCGCTCATCGAAATCCTGCTGCGCGAGAACCTGAAGCTCAACCTGACCTCGGTGCGCGAGCCTCGGCTGGCCTGGGTTAAGCACGTTCTGGACTCGCTGCAAGCTCTGCAAAGCGGGCTCTTCGACTCGGCTCAGCGCGTGGTTGATGTCGGCGCGGGCGCGGGGTTTCCGGGCCTGCCGCTGGCCATCGAGCGCCCGGCCCTTCAGCTCACCTCGCTCGAAGCCACCCGCAAAAAGTGCGACTTCATCCAGAGCACGATGCGCGAGCTCTCGGTTCAGGGCGCGGTTCTCAATGCGCGAGCCGAAGCCGCGGGCCACGACAGGCTGTGCCGCGCGCAGTTCGATGTCGCGACGTGCCGCGCCGTGGGCTCGCTGCCTGAAGTCGCCGAGCTGTGCCTGCCTTTGGTTAAGGTCGGCGGCCACGTCGTCTTGTGGCGTGGCGAGAACGCCGAGGACCAAGAGCGCGAGGGCCGCTCTGTGCTGAGCAAGCTGGGCGGGCGGGCCGCTCAGGTGCTCGGCTACAAGCTGCCCGAGCACGCCACGCGCTACCACCTGGTCATCCTCGAAAAACTCAAGCCCACGCCCGGCGGCTTCCCCAGGCGCGACGGCCTGCCCAAATCGCAGCCGCTGAGCTGACGGGATGGCGAAGCAAGCTTTCACACCATGAACATCAAGCTCAAGCGCGCGCTGCAAGTACTTGCCGTAGCATCTGCTGCGGCTCTGGTGAGTGGATGCCAGAACTTCGTCCAAGACCTTCGGCGCTCCATGTCGGAACCAAACTATCGGCAGTCTCACCCGATATCCTCCTACACGCTCTTGTGCACCTTCTTCTGTGTCGCAATTCGATGTTCTCCCATTAAGAGCCTATCCAGAAAGTGATCGAGCGTATCTGAGTTTGCGGTAAATGATGAGGGAGGCCGCCAGTTGGACGAATCCGAGGTAGTTGGCGGCGCGCTTGTCCCATCGGATGAGGAGTCGTCGAAAGC
>JAABUK010002767.1_pt1 | contig 30881 bp, 26 predicted proteins | sample 5559141 | NCBI WGS metagenome assembly JAABUK01 (sample SAMN10711869, study PRJNA513367) | rock metagenome | isolation source: Antarctica rocks | place: Antarctica: Victoria Land, Pudding Butte nord | collected 2016-01-03
GAAATAGCATCAGAACTTGATCCCGCATTTATACTGACTATTGGAAAAAGAGATTTAGTCTCCCAAAACGGATGGAACATTTTTTTTGATACTACGAATCGTGCTCCTCACAAATCTTTTAATGCTGTCTTAAATAAGCAAAGTGTTAGCGTTTCAAGTGAAGGAACGAGAACGGTTATCAAGGTTTCAGAGATCACGGCGGGTTCATTTTCAGGTGCTGTAGAAATTACTTTGTACGGCGGAAGCCCGTTATTTAACGTGGCAGCAGTCATGTCAACAAAAATAGACTCAACGGCAATATTATATGACGCCGGTTTGGTGAGCAGATCCAATCTGTGGAGCAAAATAGCTTGGTCAGATACAGAGAATCATTTACAATCAGCAGCAGCAGTTACAGCAGATACAAGTAAAAATCAGGCGGTTAAATACAGAACGATCATAGGCCAAAGTAATGAAGGAAGCCTTGCTTTGTTCGCTGCGCCGCACCAGTATTTTTATCCGTTGGACGAAGCTTTCAATCTGAAATTTATTTGGTATGGCAGCAATTATCGAAACATGATTCCTGATTATGGAATTGGCATACGACAAGATTTGATGGGCGACAACAGGTGGGTTCCGTGGTTTAATGCTCCGCCTGATACTAAGCAGCGTTTAAACTTTTTTTGCCTTTTAAGCACCAATAATTCTGATGCAGCCTTAGAAGAAGTGAAGAAGTTTACACATGGAGATTCATATCTTCCGCTTGCGGGTTATAAAACTATGTCCAGCCATTTTCACAACGAATATGTAATGAAAGTGCTGCTGGCAAATAAACTTGCTCCTGCTGTGCCCGGCTTTATCAATGTTTTTAAAAATACAGGTATCAATATTGTCCACCTTGCCGAGTTTCATTACACCGCTCACCCAAAAGGACCGGACGATCAAAGGTTGCTGGAGCTGAAGACTTTATTTGACATGTGCAAAAAGTATTCTTCAAAAGATTTTTTACTATTGCCAGGCGAAGAACCAAACGAATTCTTCGGCGGCCACTGGTTAGATTTTTTTCCAAAACCTGTTTACTGGATTATGTCAGGAAAACCGGGTATTCCTTTCGTTTCTCAAACGCAGCAATATGGCAAAGTTTATCATATCGCTGACAAAGAGGATATGCTGAAATTGCTTGAAACAGAAAACGGGCTGGCATGGACAGCACACGCACGAACAAAAGGATCAACAGGCTTTCCTGATAAATATAAAAATGAGGCATTTTTTACTTCAGACCATTTTCTTGGCGCTGCATGGAAAGCCATGCCTGCTGATCTTTCGCAGCCTTTTTTAGGCAAACGCGTGCTCGATCTTATGGATGATATGGCTAATTGGGGATTAAAAAAGCATGTGCTTGCAGAAGCAGACTTATTTTCGATTGAGCCCGAAAATGAAATGTATGCCCATCTCAATGTTAATTATCTGCAGTTGAATTCACTGCCAGAATATAAAAACGGCTGGCAGCCAATATTGGATGTGATGAAGCAAGGAAAATTTTTTGTTACTACAGGTGAAGTTCTGATTCCTTCATTTACAATAAACGGAAAAAAATCAGGAGAAACGCTAACCATTAATAAAGATGGAAAAGCACAAATAGCTCTTGAAGCCTCATGGACTTTTCCTTTAAATTTTGCAGAAATTATCTCCGGTGATGGAAATAAAGTTTACCAGGAAAAAATTAATTTAATTGATACAAAGGCTTTTGGCAGCAAGAAATTCATCTTCAATACAAATGTAAAAAACCGGAAATGGTTAAGAGTAGAAATCTGGGATGCAGCAGCCAATGGTGCCTTTACACAACAGGTATGGCTGAAGCAGTAAAAGGCAGGTTTTAATTTGTTTTAAGAAAATAATTCATTTTAGCTCTATGACGGATAGTATGGATAATTAGGACTAAGCTTCAATTGCCACGACCTTTAGGTCAATGTCATTTAGTTAAGAAACGGCTGAAGCCGTTAATCATAAAAATACCTCTTTATAGCCCACGGTTTAAACCGTGGGCTATGAAAAAAGCTTTCAAAGCAAAAATCGTTTCAACGATTTGAATGCTTAACTAAATGACATTGACCTGAAGGTCGTGGATAAAGAATAATAAATGGGAGGCTATAGCCAAAAAAATAAACACCACATGCGATACACTAAAAGAAGCCTTTTGCTAAATAATATGAAGAATTTTTGAATCCACATTATTTCGAAAGAATTACGGCTGAAGCCAATGCCTAATTCTTATACAAACCACGACCTGAAGGTCAATGTCATTTAGTTAAGCTCCAATAGGAGCTACCTGTTTATAGAATACAGAAATCAAAAAAGTCTGATAAGCTCCGTAGGTGCTTCCCGTTTTATAATTTAGGCGACTCCTACGGAGTCTGCATTCATATTTCTACGATTCCTTCATAAACAGGAGGCTCTTCCAGAGCCAAAAGCTTAACTAAATGACCACGACCTGAAGGTCGTGGCAATTCTATCCATACAAATTGTCATAACACCTTTTTTTAGTTGAAAATAAATAAGAATTTCCTTACTCGTTTCTACAGGATGTACTGCTTTCAGCAGTAGCAATCAGCCTTTTTAGTATAAAATATTTTCTGACCGATTTATCTATTCTCTTATTTTTTCTTTTTGAGTAGTTTTCATTTTTACTTAAAATTCAAAATTTAGCACAATTATTCTTTTTATAAAAACTTCTGATAACGCGGAAGATGAAAATTTCACTTTTACCGCTTGTCCCAACATAAAGCCGTTCATAACAATGCAAGCTACTTTATATTGCATAGTACTAATCTTTGTATTGTAACTATCAATAACCAGTACTATTAAAAGTAAAAGCTGAGATTATGAACAAATTAATTACCCTTCTTATCATCGTTTTCACAACTCTATCATTGGTAAGCTTTGCACAACCAGGCAATAGTAAAATTACAGGCATTGTAACAGACGGTAATACAAAAACAGTAGAATCTGCTACTATTACCTTATTAAAGGCAAAAGATTCTTCGATAGCAAAAATCACCACTTCTGATAAAACAGGAAATTTCAGCTTTGATAATATAGCTGATGGAAAATACCTTGTTTCAATATCGGCTGTTGCACACGAGACTGCTCATTCGGATGTTTTTGAAGTAAATGCAGCTAACCCAACAATAACATTAAAAACAATCAGGCTTGTACAGCAAACAAAATCTTTAGCTGCTGTTACTGTTACTGCAAAAAGACCGTTAATCGAGCAGAGGCCGGGAATGACCGTATTAAATGTAGATGCTTCTCCGACAAATACCGGCACAAACGCTTTGGAATTACTTGAAAAATCTCCTGGTGTTTCCATAGATAATGACGGTAATATCAGCCTGAAAGGAAAACAAGGCGTTTTGATACTTATTGATGGCAAACCGACTTATATGAGCCCGACAGATTTAGCGGCATTTTTGAAAAATATGCAAAGCAGCAACCTTGACCAGATTGAGATAATGACAAATCCGCCAGCAAAGTATGATGCAGCCGGTAACTCGGGCATTATTAATATAAAAACCAAAAAAGGTAATATAAAAGGTATGAACGGCACTGCCAATATCGGTTATTCACAATCCTATTACAGCAGGTTCAATGGCAGTACAAACATTAACTACCGGAATAATAAGCTTAATTTGTTTGGCGGCTATAATGGCGGCACTTACGAAGGTTATAATAACCTGACTATAGAACGCAGGTTTTATGAGAGTGATAAAACTTTGGCAGGAACGGGAGATCAGCTTTCGCACAGGCATTTTAAAGGAACATATCACAGTGTAAAAGCCGGGATGGATTACTATTTTTCTAAGAAAGACGTTGCAGGTTTTGTAGTAAATGGATATTTTGGTGATAATCACCAGCCCCAATCTACCAACGCCAATGTAAGAGATGCATCAGAAAGTATTCTTTACAAGCTCCGCTCTAATGCAGACAACTCTTCTTCGTATAACAACATTTCTGCCAATGGAAATTACAAGCATACTTTCGACTCAACCGGCCGGGAGGTAAGCGCCGATGTTGATTATGCGCATTACAACAACAAAAGCAATAACAACCTGAACACGCAAAGTTTTAATGCAAACGATATTAAAGATGGTAATCCTGTTAATTTAGCAGGTCACATTCCTTCCATCATAAATATATACAGCGGAAAGCTGGATTATGTTCATCCTTTTGCAGGCGAACTGAAACTGGAAACCGGTCTTAAAACAAGTTATGTTGAAACGGACAACCAGGTTACTTATCTCCGTAACAATGGCAGCGGATGGAGCCAGGACGACAGAAGCAATCATTTTGTATACAAGGAAAATATAAATGCTGCCTACGCTATCTTTTCCAAAAAAATGAAGAAATGGGATGTAACGGCAGGCTTGCGTTTAGAGAATACAATCTCTGAAGGGCATCAGGTTAAAAACGACTCATCCTTTAGCCGCAATTACACTAACCTGTTTCCTAATGCTGGTGTTGGCTTTAGCGCGAACGATAAAAACCAGCTAAACTTCAGCTACAGCCGACGCGTTGCAAGACCGGATTATGAAGACCTCAACCCGTTTATCTACTTTATAGACTCGCTTACTTATGGGCAGGGAAATCCATACCTGCAACCTCAGTTTACGCACAATTTTGAACTAAGCCATACTTACAATAAATTTTTGACAACCACCATTAATTACACCCAAACCAACGATATTATTACTCAAATATTGAAGCAGGATGCAGAGAAGAAGACAACCTATCAAACAACAGAAAACCTAAGCAGCATGAAACAATTCGGTGTGTCTGTTACCGCAAACATGCCGGTAAGAAAGTGGTGGAATGTAAATCTTTACACCAACGTTTTTAATAATCACTACAAAGGTATTTACGGTACTGACCCGATAGATGTACAAGTAACCAGTTTTATGGGCAATATGACTAATAGCTTTACGATGAGTAAGGGATGGAGTGCTGAAGTAAGCGGCTGGTTTCGCAGTAAAGGAGCTGAGGGACTTTTGATAGCACAAAATATGGGCGCCATAAATTCAGCCATATCAAAACAAATAATGAAGAAAAAAGGAACTATTAAAATGGGCGTAAGTGATATTTTGAACACACAACAATTTCATGGTTACGCAAAATACAGTGTTGTAGATGTAAAAGTCAGCAGTTATAGAACGAGCCGTCAGTTAAATCTTAACTTCATTTATCGTTTTGGAAAGACAAACATTCCTGCGGAACGCAGGAAAACAGGTGGTGCAGGTGATGAACAAAACAGGGTTAAAAGTGGTGGCAATTAAAATAATTACTTAGATAAGCTGTTGCAGAATGAATAAAACTTTATCGGAAAAGGGATTTTATTAATAATATAAAAATCGTTTTTTATAAGCTTGCAGGCAAAAATCAGGACTTTACGAAATTATTTGTAAAGTTCTGATTTTTCATTAATTCTAATTCTTAACTTCCGGTTTCTAACGAAACTTTTTTTATAGTTAAACACTGTTAATACTAAAAGCATGTCAAACAGCAGCCAGTCATCAAGACGAAAATTTTTACAACAAATCGGAAGCACAGGTTTATTTTTTGCCGCAGGCTCACTTGCCTCATTAGCAGCAGCAGAAAAGGCAGAAGAAAGAATTCTTTTGTATGATAAAAAAATCTCGCCCAATGACAAAATAAGACTCGGTGTGATTGGCTTCGGCATACAAGGTCATGGTGATGTAAGAAGTGCCCTAAAAGTACCGGGAGTTGAATTAGCTGCCGTTAGCGACTTGTATACGGGACGGCTTGAAAATGCAAAGGAACTATATGGTAAAGATATTTTTACAACCAAAGATTATCGTGAGCTTTTGGGCCGTAATGATATTGATGCAGTCATCATTGCCACCTCTGATAACTGGCATGCACGTATAACAAAAGATGCTTTGCAAAAAAACAAAGCAGTGTATTGTGAAAAACCGATGGTGCATAAAATAAGTGAAGGTCTGTCAGTGGTGCAGGCGCAGCAGGCAAGCAAAAAGACTATGCAGGTGGGCAGCCAGCGCGTCAGCAGCATCGTATATGCAAAAGCCCATGAATTATACAAATCAGGTGAGATAGGAAAGCTGAATATGGTCAACGCAGTGTACGACAGACAGGATGCACTGGGAGCATGGGAATATACAATGCCTACAGATGCATCACCTGAAACAGTGGATTGGGACAGGTACATTGCAGGTACGCATAAAATACCTTACGATCCTAAAAAATTCTTCTGGTGGCGCAATTACCGCGACTTTGGAACGGGGGTTGCAGGCGACCTTTTTGTACACCTTCTTTCCGGCACGCATGTCATAACTGACTCCAAAGGACCGAATAAAATATTTGCTTCCGGCCAGCTCTCGTATTGGAAAGACGGACGCGACGTGCCTGATGTTATGACAGGAATTTTGCAGTATCCTGAAACACCCCAGCATCCTGCTTTTCAGCTAACGCTGCAGGTAAATTTTGTAAGCGGCACCGGCGGGCAGGAACAAATAAAATTAGTCGGTGAAGAAGGAACCATGGAAATAACAGGAAGCGGTCTAAAGGTTCACCACAGCATTATGTCAAAAGCGCCGGGCATTGGCGGTTGGGATGCATTAGGCACTTACCCAAAAGCGATGCAGGACACACTGAATGATCAATACAAACAAAGGTGGACAGCCGATCAAATGAAAAGACCCACAAAGCCCGATATGGAGTACAAGCAACCTGAAGGATTTGATGAGCACCTTGCGCACGTTACCAATTTCTTCGATTCTGTACGGACTGGAAAACCTGTTGTGGAAGATGCTGCTTTCGGTTTCAGAGCCGCAGCTCCTGCCCTTGCTTGTAATGAAAGTTATTTTCAAAAAAAGATCATTTTGTGGGATCCGGTGAATATGAAAGAATTGGAGGGTTAGGTTGAAAAGAGCAAAATCAGAATAAAAAATAATCCTTTTTACTCATTATTTATTGCTTTACTGAAAATCTTCTGCAGGAATGTTTTCATGTATATTCACACATGCTTATTTTCCTTGAAAATATTATCAGGTTTTTAAACCTGAATAATATCAGATATATGTTATCAGGAAGTGTTGCAATGAGCATATATATTCTTCCAAGAGCCACAAGAGATTTTGATTTTATTGTTAACTTACAAGCTAAAGATATTGATGCCTTAACGAATTATTTTAAGGAAGGATATTATTGCGATGCTGACGCTGTTGATGATGCTATTAAAAACAGGAGCATGTTCAATATTATAGATCATGCTTCCGGCTTTAAAGCAGATTTCATAATTCTCAAAAATGAGCCTTTTCGTCAAATAGAATTTAAGAGACGTGTGCAGGCAGATTTTTTCGGAATACCTATTTACATTGTAACCGCTGAAGATTTGTTACTTTCCAAATTGATTTGGATACAGAAGATACAAAGCAACATACAAATGGAAGACATTAAAAATCTTACAGCTCTCAACCTGGATTGGGAATATATTAATAAATGGATTGAAAATCTTGAATTGCATACTTTTGAGTTAATTTAAGTATGACAGATACACCGCCAAATATTAAAAAACTGCAGTTGGAGATTTGGCTTTCTAAACCACCGATGGAAAGGCTAAAACAATTTTTACTTGACAATGAAGATCTGTACTTGTTTTGGAACAATGCTAAAGACAAAAAAAAAGAAGCGGAAGAAAACTTAAAGAAAATTGATTAAACAAAAGAAAAGCCTTCGCAATAAAGTTTCTTACACTTTTTAAATACGAAAACTAAAACCTTTTAAAAAACTACCTGAACAAAGGAATTACAACCAACTTAATAATCATAATAATAAGGGCAATTAAAAATATTAAAATAGAAATCCTATTCATGCCGTGCATGTACTTCATCCATTGCGTATTAGAAGCGTTGGGATCTCTTTTCTTTATGTATAAATATTCCGCTATTTGCCGCCAGACTCCCATAAAATAAATTTTTTCTTTAGTCAAAATTTCTTACAGCTATTTAATTATTTAGCCACAAATCAGAAAACTACAAACTTATAAATGAAATTTAAAAACTGCAAAATGATTATAAGTAATTAACAATGCTCAGTATTATTTGTTGTAAAAATTTATTTTTTATTGAAAATAATACTCACTACAACTAACCTCTTAAAATTTTTCCGGCTGCTTTTCGGGCAAATACTTCCAGTATCTTTTTGGCATGTGCTGTATGTGAAGCTTTGTATTTTTTCTTGCCAGAATATTTACACTGGTAAAATATTGCTGCCATAACTGCTGGTAAAGTAATTCCTTTTCATCCAAAATCATTTCTATATTTTTTCCGTTGCCGGCATTTTCATTAAAAGATAGCTGAACAGTTTCTACCGCAGAAAGGTTGTAATAAATGCCATACTTTCTGCTGGCGTCGTAAATTAACCATCGCTGGTCGGCGTACCTGTTTTTAAAATGCTTTTCTATCAAAGGCAATACATTAAAATCAGGCTGGCAAACAGCATAAAACAAACCATCACCCGTTAGCTGAAAGCGTATAAAAGCTTCCATTCTGTGCTTTTCACGATGCACTTTTTTTGCAGTTTGCACAACAGTTAATACTGACGCATTCGAATAATCACTTTCAATAGTTTGCTTGTGGCTGAATGCATATTGTACATATTGCAGCAGCACATTTTCCATTCCGTTTTCTTCAGATAAAAATGCTTTATACATTTGGCTTAAGGCTGCTGCGGACAGCTTTGCGGACAAGCCTTTCCACACTCTTTCTGCTTTGTCGGGGTTATAAAAAGTCTCATGAGGTTTGGAAAAGACCTCCGGCTGAAAACGTTCCCTTGTTGTTATGTGAACTTCTGAAAATTTATATTCGTACACTTCAAAAACTGCTGTAAGCCATCCTTCAAACGTACTGTCATATATTACAGCCTGCATTAAAACAGTTTGAGCTGGGGTGAAAAATTAGGTTTGTATTTGCTTGTTCCTGATTGCAGAATCCGTTCTTTAATTTGTGACGGCATCCAGTCTTTTATGCTGAAATGATCACTATGACACGTTACAAAGTTCCTGGCACGGTTAACAGCAATTCCGAATTTTTTTAAATGATCCCAGGTAAGCTTGCGGAATTTTCGCGCAGCAACAATCTTTTTTGCAGAGCTGACGCCAACGCCCGGAATGCGCATGATCAGAGACAAATCAGCTTTATTAATATCAAGCGGAAAAAGCTGAAGATTGCGAAGCGCCCAGCTAAGCTTGGGGTCAATATCCATATCAAGCAATGGATTTTCTTCATTCACGATTTCATCTACGCTAAAACCATAAAACCGCAGCAACCAATCTGCCTGGTACAAACGGTTTTCCCTTATCATCGGCACGGGCGTACCGATGGCAGGCAACCGATTGTCGTTGCTGATTGGCACATAACCAGAATAATACACCCGCTTCAGCTTCATTTTATCATAAAACTGGTTTGCCATCCACAGTATCTGCATATCATTTTCAGGTGTAGCGCCAATAACCATTTGTGTGCTTTGCCCTGCGGGAGCAAATAACGGCGCTTTCTTAAATATCTTTTTTTCTTCCCTGTTTGCTTCAATGGCACCTTTCAGGTATTTCATAGGTGCTATCATATCTTTCCTGTTCTTGTCCGGTGCAAGCAGTTTCAAGCTTTGCTCTGTAGGCATTTCAACGTTTACGCTCAGGCGGTCAGCAAACAAACCAGCCTCTTTTAATAATTCTTCGCTTGCTCCCGGGATTGCTTTTAAATGAATGTATCCATGAAAATTATGTTCCTGGCGAAGTTTCTTTGCAATTCTTACCAGCCGCTCCATAGTATAATCTACATTTTTAAAAATGCCTGAGCTAAGAAATAATCCCTCGATATAATTGCGGCGATAAAAATTTATTGTCAGATCAACCACTTCCTGCACGGTAAAAGCAGCACGTTTAACGTCGTTACTTTTACGGCTTACACAATAAGCGCAATCAAAAATGCAATGATTGGTCAACAATATTTTCAAAAGAGAAACACATCTGCCATCCTCGGTATAAGCATGGCAAATTCCCACGCCTTTGGCATCTCCCAAACCTTTGTTTTCGTTCTTCCGGCTGCTGCCGCTTGACGAACAGGAAACATCGTATTTTGCCGCATCTGCAAGTACTGAAAGCTTTTCCATTACCCGGTCACTCATTGCAAGAAATATTAGCGCCAAAAATACTAAATGTTTTAGTATAAAAGATAGGAAAAACTAAAAAAGTATTGTGAAAAAAGTTTGAAGATTTTTGGAAGTATGATGAAAACTTGTGTTTGCATCTGAATTCTTACCATATTTTTTATAAACAAAAGTGATTAAAACGCCGGCTAAAGGTAAAAAGAAAATCAACCATAAATGTGTCCACCTTACAGTGGCAGCTATTTCCATTATCCAAAGAAATAAAGCAACCAACGAGCCAACAGCAATGGAAAGGGGAATGATTGAAGCCGTCAAATACAATAAACGTTTAGCAATATTTAACTGCTCAAAAGAGTACTTAGATTTCTTCATCCTACAAATAGAATTTATTATGTAATTGCATTTACTATTCGTAGGCGCCATTAGTCCGGAGCTATCGGGGCGGTTGGATCAGGAAGACACCATTTCCTGTGAAAGTGAAGTGAAGGTAAGAAAATTAACAGTTACTATTGTTGATTTGAATCAAAGTATGATACTTTCATTTAAATTTTTATTACTATGCCAAAAGACAAAGACGCAAAAGCTGTTGAATTAATAGGGTCACCTGAAAAGCTGATCAATCAGATTGTAAAAGATGGAGAAAACAGGGAATTGGCATTACAATTAATAACCCGTGAAGGACCTCCTCATAAACAGATACAGCATACCCTTGTTCTAAAAAGACTGGAAAAACTTGCTTCACTAAGCAAAAAGACAACAGGAGCATCTTTGAAATTTATTAAAGGTCAAAAAATTACATTGGAAAACCCGGAAGGACAAACTGTATCGCCTGTAACAATTCCGAAAACAAGCCTGGAAGGATTGGAAAGTGCAGATGAAGTTTTTGAAAAACTTTCTAAAGGGCCACAGCATGAAGTATTATATACAGCACTTCTGCTTCAGGTAATAGAAGCAATGATCAGTGCACAGGAAAATAAAGCAGAATAATGTACCGGCTTCAACAGACTATAAAATTCGTTCAATCCTGCTTATATTAACGTAATTACCAAAACACTTAGGACTGGTATTCCAATCAATTTTTTACTTTTTGTAGGGAAACACACAATTTTAAAAGAGGGGATGTTATCAATATCAAAATATCCATTAAAAGTATCAATGGGGTTAGGGTGGCTATCAATTTTAATATAAGTACCTCCTTCACATGGCCCTACCCGCAAATCAGCTCCGATAATTGTTGCCAGTATTCATGTAAGTTACTTCTTTTTTGCAGCCTATATTTATTACCAAACATCGCTGCAAGGGATTAAAGATTGAGCTGAAAATCTGTTATTACTGGCGTGGAAAAAATTACACCTTTTTTTATTTGTCAGACAAACCCCTTGTTTGCTGTTCCTTCTATCCCATCTGCTGCTGCATTTATCCTGGTTATAAGGGGCATAATAGCATGTATTATACTTAATCTTACAAGTTAATTTTTTCAACTGGTTAGGATGTCTTATTTTATAATTGAGGACATTAATTAGTAAATGCTAAAGCTGTTTCTGCTTCAATTAGCTGATCGGTTTATAAGTAAGTATTACAAAAAGCATAAAAATTTGAAGAAAAATAGTAAACTAAACAAACTGGCTATCGTAGTGCCCAGGCATTTTATTAAAACGAACGTTTTTTTTAAAATACTGATGATCTGCTATGGTTGCCGTTCAGCAAATTGAAGCAATTGTGGCTGCCCAACTATTATGAAGGCTTATATTTAGCTTCTTTAAATCCTTTATGCAGCGTAAAGTATATAAGCAGTTTTAAACTTTTTTAAGGTTCCTATAGCAAACTCTTCTCTTTTTACCAGTTGTTCAAACTGCTTATTATGATAGTCATCAATCAGTAAAATCATATTTCCTTTATCCTCTTTACCTGTCAATTTATTCCGTATAGCATCAGCTGTTATTACTTCTCCGCTAAGTGATAAGTCTTTTTCTGCCACATATACTTCACTTAACAAAGTATCCAGATGATTATTTAAGCGGTTTATCTCCTCTTTTTTTCCGATAACCCGTTCAGATTTTTTGTTTCATTTTGCGGGATCACACTCTCTTTGAGTTGATATTTTTACCCTAAGTCCGTCAATTGTTAATCTCATGTAAATTGGCATATTGCCATTACAATAATTTTTTGGTCTTTTTAAATGAAAGTGAATTTTAAAACTCTTGCTCATACCACTAATTTTTAAAGGTTATAAAATTAGTAAAAAGGTGAGGTAGAAACAAGATGTTCAGCAATTGAACAGGTTGATAAACAAACACTTATTACAATAATCGAGAGTCAAATAAATCAAATGCTCTAACTCTCGAATTACTCTCGCTAACATTGTGCTTTTTTGAGCAATTTTGAAAGTTTTTTAATAAAAAAACCTCATAAACATAGTATTTATGAGGTTTTGAGCAATTTTGACTAAATATCTGTGAACCCACTGGTACAAAACTCGAACTATTTATTGGCAGATTTAAAGCTTTTAGTTAACATATTAGCTGCATAATAGAAAGTATTAAACTTGAGGCTATTCTCTAAATCATTTTTAAAATAAGCTTATAGATATTATACTGTTAAAAGGATAAACAATAGAGAGGGTTAGGTGTCTCACTAATAAGTCTATACCTTTCAATGCTTCGCTTTCAAAATTTAATAACATATTAAAACAAAGAAACTTGCTAAATTAAGAATCTTAGACTGTTGAATTAATTTAATGAAGTACTTAGCAGACCGGACGGGTCTTTATACACCTTCCTGAAGTCCTTCTTTTTCAATATCTTATGAATGGCTTTAATTTCTTACTCACCGAATTACTCACCACTTTGATAAAACTGCAACTTCTGTTAAAAATAAGAAGAATAAATTTAAATTTCAATAAAAAACCTAACTTCTGGCATAACCATAGATCATAATTTGAGTCCTCCTTTTGATGTTTTTATCAATAGCAGAAATTTATTTTAAATATTGCTATTTTATGTGCCGGCGCATCTCGTAGTTTCAGAAGGCCTGCTGACTTTCTAATTTTAAATTAAGGATAGGAGTCCATCGTTCATGCCATCATCTAAAAGAGATAAATATTTGCTAATGATGTCAATTATTTGCTCCCTGAAGCTATTTTAATGAATTCCCGCTCGATCCTGGACAACTCAGCCATTTGCTCGTCCCAATCCTTAATTTTAATTTTATCGAGCAAAGGCTTTTATTCTTGTGCCATTTTCAGTTGAACGTAGTATGCCTTTAACCAGAAAGGATATTTTGTATTGTTTCATACAGCTAATGCCAGGAAAAGTTCTGCAAGGCATTGGCCACGTCAAGATCAAGACCGCTTTGGCAAATACTTCTTGATTTTTCCCAATCCTTAAAAGCGATAAAAACACCTATCTCGTTTTGATCAGCATCAATGATCCTTAAAATGGTTCTGTTTTTATTTTTAAATAAAGGTACAAAATTGAGATAATTAAAAATTGATTAATTAAATTAAAACGGTTTTTTATAATCGAGCTTAAGGGAGTTTTACCTGGTGTCCGGCAGAGCAACAGGATTTTAAAAAAAGGGCCGTTTTAATATAATGCCTGCCCATTTGTACAGCAAAAGAGATTCGTAATTTAGATAACAGCTTTTTGAGCATTAAGTTTTTTAGTAGTATAAATTATAAGTAAACTTAATAACACAGCTGTTATCAAAGTAGCTGGTATAGTTCCTAAATTTAAGCCACCTTTTGAAACTGGTTTAGTTAGCAAGTCGCCAAAAGTTGCTCCAAATGGACGAGTGAAAATGAATGCAATCCAAAATAATAAAACTTCATTTAGTTTAGTTAAATAATGAAGCATTATTACTACAGCGATGATTCCGGCAGTTACTAATGCGCCGCTTAAATAACTCAATCCAATATTATCGCTCAAAAAATCGCCAAAAGCAGTACCTAAACTATTTGAAAATAAAATCGCAATCCAATAAAATATCTCTTCTTTTCTTTTAAAAATCGGGTATACTGTAATTTTCTTATTTTGAAAATACCATGCAGTTAATGTAATCATCAGGGCTGCAAAAAGGATAGCAGAACCAATCATATAGCCAAGCCCTAATGTCCGATCCATAAAATCAGAAATTTCGGTACCAACCGTAGTTGTGCCAACAATAACTAACCAGTAAAGAAGAGGAGTATATTTAGACGCTTTCATTTGAAGAAACAACACTACCAGGAAAAAGATTAAGGTAATAACCAAACTTATAAAATAACCCATTTTTAAAGTCATAGAAAGCAGGTCTCCTAATGTCTCGCCAAGGGTTGTGGCTAAAATCTTCATTATCCAGAAATAGAGTGTTATCTCTGCCACTTTATTTAAATTTTTCATCGTAGGTTTTTTATATTCAAAGGTTCTGATTACAATACAAATTAGCTAACAGAGGTTCTATCGCCCTTAGCCGCGTTGATAATTGATTTTTAATTGAAGGATAATGTACTTTTGAAGCCTTTAATTATTTAATTGCTTGTAAGATATTTAATATACTCCGACATGAGCAAAGTCGTCTGTTTCAACAAACTCAGTGTTACGCTTCTATAAAATGCTTTCCATTTACTTCCAGTCTATTTGCGTATTATAAAGTATCTTTAAAAATCTTATGTTCTTACCCTTGTAAAAAATGCTCTACTTTTTAGTAGAGCATTATAATCAAACACAAACCGGAAAAACTCAATTTTCTACTTTCAGAAACTGCCCGTTTTCATCAAAAACAATATCCTTTTTATTCACTTCTGCTTCATAAGATGACTTTCCTTTTGCATCAGTCACTCTACCTGCTTCTGTAATTTTTGCGCTCTTATAATGTTGCTTTACATATTCTGTTACAGACTTAGGGAGTTTACTTACAGAAATAGCTTTTACTATCTCTATAAATTCTCCTGCGGGAGTAAATTGTACAGAATTATCTTCACCGAATTTTCCTCCCCAGTTAGCTTCATAATTACCTTTCTCTTTTTCCCATGAAGCATTTTTAGCTGCAGGATATTTTTTAAGAAGAGCAGATTTTACAGAACCTGGTACATTACTGCTTTTTAAATCCTGAGCGCTTACTGATACATATATTACAGTAGCCAGCATGATTAAACCACTTAACTTTTTCATTGTTTATAAATTTTGAGTGTTTAATAATTTATACAAACCTCTGAGGTAAATCTGTGTATATACTGAAGGCAAATAAGTGCATGTGTTAAGAAAAAGGTATAGTTCATTCTATTAAAATCACCTGTAATCTTTAATCATGGTTTTATATTTCTATCCACTAAAGCTTTATCTTTTTTACCTGATATCATTTTTAAAATAACAGGCAAAGTGGTTATTAAAATAATAATTACAGTTATTACTTCAATATGGTCTTTTAAACTAAACACATACTTCTTTTCAAACATTGACTGTAAAAAATGTCCTCCTAAAATCATTAATAAAACCCAGCAAATGCTTCCGGCAAGATTATATAAAATAAAAACGGGTTTAGACATTTGTACAATTCCTGCTGTCAAAGGAGCAAAAGTTCTGATAACGGGTAAAAATTTCGAAAGAAATACAGTGCTTTTGCCGTGGTGCTCGTAAAAGTCTTTGGCCTTGAGTAAATACTTCTTCTTATATAAAAGGCTATCCTTCCACTTAAACATTTGCGGGCCGGTTTCAAAACCAATCACATAACCTAATATACTGCCGGTAAAAGAGGCAGCAATTATCATAATGATAACAACAATATAATTGACATGATGAAAGTTATATGCCAATTCATCTATATAAATACCTGCAGCAAATAATAAACTATCGCCTGGAAGGAAAAAGCCCAGAAATAGTCCTGTTTCAGCAAAAACAATTATTAATAAAACATACAAACCTCCGTGATGAATTACCCATTCTATAAACTGCTGAAAAATTCCAGGATGCATGTATGATTTTTTTTCGTTAAAAGATTATCAGCTTATAACTGCTATTGTTATGCCACTGATACTATTCGGGAAAAACAAATCTTACTGGTAAACTCGTGATCTTTGCGGAAAAATATCCAATTGCCCTGCTTCCAAACTGGCCATCATGCAGAAATACAGGTTCTACAAAAGGATTGAACTGAGATTGCTTTTGCTTGTCTAACTGGTTAAAAAAATCATACGCGTTTTTATCGAAACTTGTTACATAAATCAATCCTCTTGTTCCGGCCTTATGAGAGTAAGCAGGCTCAATTACCATTTTTAACTGCTGCCCTGATAAACCTTCATCGCTGTAAACAGAGCGACCGATATCGCGAACTTTTACACTGTCTCTGCCAAGACAAGGGCTGGCAATTACTTCACTTGCCTTTTTTGTTGTTGTATCTACATAACGGGTCATTTCGAAACGATAAAAATTGGTTTGCGCAGCAATGTCTTTAAAATAAACAAGTATGCCTTCATGCTCGCCATAGATGTCGTTGAAAGTGGGCGTATAGCTTATACTGTCCACAGAGGGAGCCAACAGGTTAGTTTGTGCAGTGGCCGTGTAGGTATCTGTTCCGTTTTTAATAGTAAGTGTATATATTTTGTCTGACTGAATGGGCACCGTGCCTTTATAATAGTAATCGTATTCGCAATAAATTCTGTCATACACACTATCTAATCTTAAACTGTCTGCACCTGCGCTGCTTTTAATATTTATTTGCGCATTTCTTATTACCAAATCATTAAAAGTTACTTTTTTATCAAAGTAAGGAACGGTTCTGTTAAAATAAACTACCGGCACAGAATCTGTTTCCATCATGCTCTGTATACTTACTTTTCCATTATACGCAGGCTGGGGTATTGTAATATTTTTTTCGCATGAGCTAAACATCATGGCGACAGCTAAAATAATCAGCGATAAATATGTTTTCATTGTTGCTTTTTTAGCTTATATAAATTATACTTTTTTAAAATTCATATTCTTGCCAAGAAATTCAAAATGCCAGAAACCCTTTACCTGTAAAGTGCCTTCATTAGTAAGCAATGCAGAAGAGCTCCATATTCTGCCTGACCTTGCATCATAAATTTTACCGTTGTCCCAATGGTTTGTTGCTGCATTATAAACCATATTGGTCAACACCTCAAGACCCAGAAGTTTTCTTTGGCGTAAAGCCGGATTTGGATTTTTTTCATCCGTTCTTAGTTTCATTGGCTTTGACGGGTCATCCCTGTCGGTAAACCAAGCTACCCTCGCTTTATATTCTTTGCCAACGCGGAAAACTTCGACAATTACATTCTTTTCAGGCAATACTATCCAGCGGCCGATAATAGCATCAGGATTATTTGAAGCATTTACATTTGTTGCAATCAAAAAAGTGAACAATGTTATCACTATGTACTTCATACGCTGACTTAAAATTTGATATTATAACTTACACTTGGTATAATTGGCAACAATGAAACCTGTTTTGCTTCCGGAAGTTTTGTATTGGCATTTGTAGTGAGATAGACGAAATAAGGGTTAAGGCGACTATACAAGTTATAGATGCCGTACACCCATTCGCTATCGTAGGATAACTCAAAAAACTTTCGCCTTTTTTTGTAAGAGGCACTTACATCAAGACGATGATAACTTCTTAATCTTGAATTATTACGGGCTAAGAAATCATAATATGAACCATCGTACAAAGATGCATTTACAGGAACAGCAATCCGCCCGGCAGGTAAAGTAAATGCCCTGCCTGTATAAAAAACAAAATCGGCAGAAAAAGTCCAGCGCTTGTTCAGCTCATAAGTGCCCGTAAGAGAAAAATTGTGTCTTCTGTCAAAAGAAGAAGGGAACTCCAATCCCCTGTTCAGCCCAGCAAATAGCTGCGTTGTTTTTGACCAGGTATAACTTGCCCAACCTGTAAATTTTCCAACATTCTTTTTTACAAAAAATTCAACTCCGTAAGATTTTCCTGTTCCGAAAGTAAGAACGCTGTTAAGGTTTGTGCTCATTAAGATTTGAGTCCCTTCTTTAAACAACACCTGGTTATCCATAGTTTTATAATATGCTTCCACACTTGCTTCGATACTATTATTTCTAAAGTTTTTAAACAATCCCAACGCATATTGAGCGCTTCTTTGCGGTTTTATTAAAGGGCTGCTGCTTAACCAGATATCTGTTGGCAGCGATGCTGTGCTGTTAGGTATCAGATGCACAAACTGGTTCATCATAGTAAAAGAACCTTTGACAGAAGCAGCAGGATTGATAGAAAATTTAGCAGTAATACGCGGTTCAACAAATGAATAAGTTTTGCCCGACGCAACAAAAAACGGAACCCTTATTCCGTAATTGATACCAACTTTATCTGACACTTCCCATTCATCATTTGCATATATGGCTAATTCATTTGAGTAGCGTTTGTCAATACTGTCTTTATTTATGTTCAACCTGTTTCCTCTTGCAGGTATTTTTGCTGAAACAGCAGCAGGGTAAAGTGTGTGATAGGTAAAGGATGCGCCCGTTTTTATTGTATGGTTGTCAGACGGAGTATAGGTAAAGTCAGTTTTAGCATTCACATCTTTTATCCCTGTATATAATAAAGCGTAATAGCTGTTTTGTGTAGTGCCAAGACTTAGATGATAATCGTTGTAAATAAGAGAAGTGTTTGAAAAAACTTTACTTCCAAATAAATGGTTCCATCTTAAAGTTGCGGTGCTGTTGCCAAAGTCTGTACCATAGTTTAAACTGTTGGCACCTGTATAAGCAGCATTGTCATTTCCTTTGAAAAGACTCAGAAACACATGGTCATTTTTGCCTAATTCATAATTCATTTTTGCATTGAAATCGTAAAAACGGTAAGAGGTACTTTTGGAAAGAAGCGGCTTCAGGTATAAACCAATGTGACTAAGCCGCCCGGAAACAATAAAAGAAGATTTATTCTTCTGAATAGGCCCCTCAATAGAAGCGGTGTTGCTAAGTAAGCCGATACCAGCCTCATATTGGTATTTGTCTTTATTTCCCTCTTTCATTGTAATGTCTAAAATAGAACTAAGCCTGCCTCCGTATTCTGCAGGAAAGCCTCCTTTAATCAGCTGTACGTGATTGATGGAATTAACATTAAACGTGCTGAACAAGCCAAATAAATGATTCGGATTGTACACCGTGGCTTCATCTAACTGAATAAGGTTTTGGTCGAGATTGCCGCCACGGACATAGTACCCTGAAGTTCCCTCCTGCCCGCCCTGCACACCCGGAAGCAATTGAATAATTTTCAATACATCTCTTTCACCCATCAGCACAGGTAAGTTTTTAATAGCATGTAATGGCACATCAATTACACCCATTTGTGCTCTTTGAACATTACGGTTATTTCGGCCTATTGTTACAATTACTTCACCCAGATTTCCTGCATTGCCCTCCATTAAAATATCTAACCTTATATTTTCTTTAGTTACTATTTTCTTAGCTGCAATATTGTATCCGCTAAAAGAAACAAGCAGTTCAATAGTATCACTGAGAGGTGTGGAAATTGAAAAAAATCCATATTGGTTAGTCGTGGCGCCAGACCTTGTATTTGCGTTAATTACTGATGCACCGATAAGCACTTCTTTTGAAGACACGTCTCTTACATACCCGCTGATAGTAATTTTTTTCTGAGCGATTGACAATAATGGAACAGCCGTTATGAGCAATAATAATATTTTACTTTTCATCAATTATATTTTCTTCAAATAAGTTTTAACAGCTAATAATCGAATAACCTCAGTTGTTTTCAGCTTTAAGTTCCAACTGAATAAATAATGAACGGATAAATAGTAATCTTTAGGAATATTAGGATAAACTAAAAAGTTGTTTAGTAGTAATACACTGCCGCAGTTCCCCAAAAAAAGCTTTTATAAATAAATACTTTCAATAAAGATTTTACATTTCATGAATTAATTGTAATGGTAATCCTTTTAAAAAAGGCCTCTGCAAATGCTAGTTAGAGGCCTTAACTAAACGTCAACTGACCAGAAGGGGGATTAACCGTGTTCTTAATATTTATCTTATTTGCATTGCCTTTGCTGTTCGCAATGCTTTAAATTATTATAGTGTCAGAAATTAAGTTAATAGTTGGGTTAAGTAAAAAATATAAAGGATTAAGCATTTAAAAAAATGCTAAGCACAGAACCATTATTAGAAATCAAACTTTATCCCTGTTGTCAGGCCTATTGAATTTGGATAGGATTTAACAGAAGCATCTTTGTTATTTGAATTAAGAGCAAACCTGTACACAGGCGCAAAGGTGATGGCTGCCTTCTTATAAAACTGATAATTAATGCCAAAGCCTGCCAACCCGCTCCAGTATACTTTTTTCAATCCCTGTAAATTATCTGTGACCTCTGGCTCGTTGTTGATTCCATCTTCTACAGAAGTTTCTATTTTGCCTTTAATCAACCGGTTAACAGCCGCTCCTGCCATTGCGCTGAAACTAATTTTACCCTTCGTTATAATATACTTTATGGCGACAGGAAGGCTAAGATATTGTAAAGTATGTGTAGATGTAAATGCATATAAACTGTCTCCAACTTTAGGATTGTTACTGAAAGACGGCAAGACATAACCATAACCTGAAGATGTGTTTAAAAGGTATTTAATGCTGCCTGAATTATCGGCTTGCGCATAAATAGTCTTTGGCGCTACTGTAATATTTGTATTTGAATAGGTAAGACCTGATTGAATGCTCCAATGTTTTGTAGCTCTGTATTCAATTAATGCACCTGTTGTTAAGGAGAACTCATGATGTTCATTCTTTTCAATTTCAGTTGCTTCACCCGGGTTGTTGTTAGAAACATTATCCCGCAGACGGTAGAAGGCAAGGTCGGGTGAAAAGAAAAGATTAATTGAAAAAGCAGATAACTTGCCTTTTATTGTTTTTGTACTTACAGCCATAGAATTTTTGTTGGCAATACCCGGGGCAATTTTGATTGGAGCAGGAGAACGGGGAAGGATAATCGGATTAATAGAGTCTAAGTTAATGGGTTTTAATATTTCAGCAGATAAAGCATTGTAATCTTTTGAAAGAACCGTTTTTCCCAATTTCATATCTTTAGTACCAAACTTTTCTTTGTGTTCTTTACTAATTTCATTTTTTACCGCAGCAATCGAATTGTCTGCTGCAATTTGTTTTGGTTGTAAAAGTTTAGTATTAAAAATCGTTCTTTTATCATCTCTTGCCCGTTTGTTACCTTCAGTTAATACAGAACTTGATTCAGTCTTTTCTGCCTTTGCAGCCGGTTCTTTAAAAACTAATGAATTGTCAGCTACACCTTTTGATTTGTTAATGGTAGAACGGCGGGAGCCGTCTAATTTATTTGATGAGATATTACTTTCGTCTTTTACATTTTCACCGTTACTTTTTTCTGAAACTATTTCTTTACCTGAAAAATTATTATTTCTATTGCCTAAAGGCTCTGCAAATTCATAAATACTTAATCCTAACAGCATAAAGAATAAAAGGAAAGCAACTTTTTTCACATCTTCATACTTTTTTTTAATGCTGATGACATTGTCTTTATCTAAAATATTATCAATAGCCGTCCATACTTCAGGTGCCGGCATCTCTTGTTCATCTTCCAGCGCTGACTTAAAAAGTTTTTCAATATCAGGTAAGTTTCTATCCATTTCTTCGATTAATACTTTTGTTTTGCAACTTTTAAACTGTTTGTCACTGCTCTTTGTAAGATAACTTTCGCATCTGAAAGATTAGATTTAGAGGTTCCTTCTGCAATTCCTAATAACGCTGCAATTTCCTTGTGTTTCATTCCCTCAAAAACATACAGGTTAAATACCATTCTATATGCAGGGGGCAGTGCCTGTACCATCTTCAGAAGTTCTTTTTTACCTAATTGATTGATTATATCTTCCGTTCCTGTTTCCCCTAAATAAACCGTATCAATATCTACTACCTGGTACAATTTGGATTTGCTTCTGTACTGTTGAATTGCGCAATAAAGCATGATTTTTTTTATCCATCCTTCAAACGAACCTGTATTTTTAAATTTTTTTAATGATTTGAATACCTGCACAAATCCTTCCTGAAGTATTTCTTCTGCTTCTTCGCGGTTTTTTGCATATCGAAGACATACTGGGAACATTTTAGGGGCAAAAATTCGATACAGCTTGCTCTGGGAATATCTATTCCCTTCAATACAAGCCTGTATTAATGCTGTTGTACCTTCCAATAAATCAACTGACTTTAACTGCATAGTTGTAGTTACTTAAAGAAAAGGTTGGGTTGCACGTAAAATTTTTTTTAAAATTCACACCATATCTTTCGTGAGGTGCAACATTAAAATCACATTCAGGAGCAATTCTGTAGAAATGGCCGTATTAACAAAAAGTGGCTTTAGAAGATTTAGGGTTTGACATTTATCAACTCAGTTGTATTACTGCTATTTAATGACCTTTGCGTAATTATTTAAGTTATTATACATTTGCCTTATCCCCCTCCTTTTTTTGTTTACCAAGATATTTTTGTCTGGGTTTTTTCTTTGGAAAAGCTCATTAACAAAAAAAAATTGTCTTAATTATTTTGCTTTGCTTACTGCTGCAGTTACGCTAGTTGCTATTATTTTTATTTAATCTGGCAAGTTAAAATGAAACAAAAGCAGAAAAGCGAATTGAAATCGACCTGATTAAATGGTGGGGTTCCAAAATAATAATTTTTACTACCCAACCATTAACCTTATTGTTACAACTTAAAATATAAGGATACATGAAGAAATTGCAGGAGCGGCGCTGCGTTCAATAATTTTAATAATATGCTGCGTTCAATAATTTTAATAATATTTTTTAAATGGACTTATGTAAACAGGAAAAAACAATAAGTTACAAAGTCAAACTATTTATCATTATAATTTATATAGGTATAATTTATAATATTAAATTTATCTAATGATTAAAGACAAGAGCACTAAAACAAAAATACCAACCAACGAGCTTAATCATTATGAGCAAACAGACATGAAAGTATATACGATTATTGTAACTTTTGATGGATCCGTTTGGATTAAGCGTTGCTTAGACGGAATGAAAAACTCAACTATTCTTTCTGACATAATTATTGTCGATAATAACTCAAATGATAATACTGTATATGTAATCAAGACGTTTTACCCTGAAGTGACTCTAATCGAGAGCAAAGTAAATGTAGGATTTGGAAAGGCAAATAATATTGGGATTGTTGCTGCATTAAAAAAGGGAGCAGATTATTTTTTTCTTTTAAATCAGGACGCAAGAATATTTCCAAATACATTGCAAAGGCTGATAGATGTGAATAAAAAATATCCTGAATATGTTGCCCTTAGTCCTATCCACCTGGATGGGACAACTAAAAAAATAGATTATAATTTTATCAAGTATATTAAAAATTCTGATGATTTTATTTCTGACATTAGTATAGCTGGAACATCAGTTAATGAAGTTTATCCGTTGCCATTTATAAATGCTGCTTTATGGCTTTTATCAAAAAAATGTATTTTAAATATAGGAGGATTTGACCCTTTGTATAAACCATTATGGAGAAGATGAGGATTACACTCATCGAATAAATTACCATGGATATAAAATTGGTTTCTGCCCGGCCGTGTATGGGGTTCATGACAGAAATCAAAATCCTTTGCCTTTTCACAAGTTATCTTGCAAGAAAAGATTTAACAGGCATTATAAAAATTATATGATAGACTTAAAAAATATAAATAAGTCTTTTTCTCTCTGCACATTTACTGTTTTTAAAAAAATAAGTGCACAATTTATAACATCCTTATACCAATTTAAATTTTATAATTGCCTGGTCGAAATTAAAGCGGTACTTTATTTATTTCGGCAAATAAATAAAGTATTGCGGCATAGAAGGTTGGTTAAATTAGAAGGGCCTGCCTTTTTGGAAAACTTCCAATATATATTTAATAACAAAATAAATTTCAACTAATTATTTAAATATCTGTCTTTGCATCGAATAAGAGGAATCTCTTCTGCACACTTTACCAAAAAAAGCAGCATTTAATCAGTTTGTTAGTTACTCACTAAGTATAAAAAGTATTATTAATTGTTTAGTTCAAATTTTTATCATTTCAATGAAAAACCTGGCCATTTTATCTCCTTATGAGAATGCTTATTCAGAAACTTTTATTCAAGCTCATAGAAGTTTGCCTTTTAATATTTTTTTTAATTGCAATGCCAATCATTATGTTCCTATAGAGCTCGCAGGAACACCGCGCATAACACGGCGATTTAATAAAGTGTATTTTAAATTAAAATCTCTGATAAGCAAAAAATTATCACGATCCGAACACTCCCTAAAATTTTTATTAAAGAAGAAAAAAATTGACTGTGTTTTAGCAGAATACGGTGTTACTGCTGCAGCAAGCTTAAAGGTTATTCAATCTTTACATCTCCCTTTGATTGTTCATTTTCATGGTTTTGATGCAAGTGATAAAAATGTATTATTAAAGTATAAGAAAAAATACGTTGAAGTATTTCAATATGCAAAATTTGTAGTTGCAGTTTCCAAAAAAATGTCAGACGACTTAATCAGTCTTGGTTGCCCACAAAATAAAATAGTGTTAAGTACGTGTAGTCCAAATTCAGATTTTTTTAATGTAGAACCTGTCTTCATTTCAAAACACTTTGCAGCAATAGGAAGATTTGTTGATAAAAAAGCTCCTCATTTAACTATTATGGCTTTTGCGAAGGTTGTAAAAAAATATCCCGAAGCAAGGCTTTTCTTCGGCGGAAAAGGAAAACTTTTGAGTACCTGTAAAGATTTGGTTAAAGATTTGGGGATCGAGGAACAAGTCTTTTTTTTAGGAAGACTGTCACGAGCAGAAATAGTTAAGCTTTTTACTGCCTCTCTTGCTTTTTTTCAGCATTCAGTAACTGCAGCAAGCGGAGACTTGGAGGGGACACCTGTAGCTATTTTGGAAGCAAGTGCAGCCGGCTTGCCGGTAATAGCTACAAGACATGCCGGAATACCAGATGTGATAGAACACAGCAATACCGGTTATTTAGTTGAAGAAGGAGATGCAGAAGGCATGGCGAAATACATGATAGAACTGTGTGAAAACCCGGAGAAAGGAAAGACTATGGGCTTAAATGGAAAACGAAACATAGGTTTAAATTTTACTATAGAAAAACACTTACATTGTTTAACAGAGTTAATTAATGTAAGCATGGTTAAAAAGCAGGTTTAAAGCTTATTTTAGTTACAGTAATATTCATCGTCAACCCGTTACTATATAAGCATAACACCCAAAAATAATGTGCAATTAAATAAATGATGATTAGGAAAGACTGTACGCTGGTTGACAAGTATTGCTTTTTTTGCTCATTTTTTCTACTAAATTTATTATTACTTTTTATATTGCTCATTCAAAGTTACCACTATGAAAATCTTGATTGTAGAAGATGAAATAGAGTTGGTAAAGAGCATAATAAGCTACCTTAAAGAGGAAAATTATGTATGCGAGTTCGCCGGCGACTATTATACTGCGTTAAGTAAGATTGAACTGTATGACTACGATTGTATTTTGTTGGATGTTTCTTTGCCCGGCGGTACAGGCCTTAATATTTTAAAAGAGCTAAAGCTGAATAACAAAGCAGATGGTGTTCTGATTATCTCTGCAAAAAATTCTGTTACAGACAGGGTAGAAGGATTACAATCAGGAGCTGATGATTATCTTCCTAAACCTTTTCATTTATCAGAGCTAAGTGCAAGAATAGCTGCAATAATAAGGAGACGCAGTTTTAACGGCACCTCTTTGCTCAAGTTTAATGAAATTACTATCGATACCATTGCAAAGGTTGCCTACTGTGACAGCCAGCCTATAGATTTTACTAAAAAGGAATTTGAACTGTTGTTATATTTTGTTGCAAACAAAGGCAGAGTTATATCAAAAAATGCCATTGCAGAACATTTGTGGGGCGATGAAATGGATATGGCAGACAACTACGATTTCATTTACACACATATAAAAAACCTAAGAAAAAAACTTGAGAAGTGCAAAGCTGATTATGTAAAATCCATTTATGGAATGGGATATAAATTTAGTGACCTGTGAAATTATTATCGAAGTATCATAGAGCAAACTTTATAACAGCAATTATTATTTTATTGTCTACCAGTATTATTTATTATTTTATAATCCGGTCAGTGCTCATTCAGCAGGTTGATGAAGACTTGAAAGTAGAAGAGCAGGAAATATACGATTATGTTAAAGAAAATAAGAGCCTGCCAAACGCCTCAGACTACAAAGACCAGGAGATAAATTTTGAAAAACAAAACAACTTAAATTTTAAACGCCATATAGTAAGCGGAACAGTACATAACGCTGCAGAAAATGAAGATCAGCCAATTCGTATTTTGACTTTTCCTATAGAAGTTAACGGAGTTATGCATAAAGCATCGGTTATAAAATCGCAGATGGAGGCCGAAGATTTATTAAAAGTGATAGTTAAGGTTACTGCAGTGGTATTTTTTTTACTGCTTATTGTAACATCCCTGATTAACCGTTTTTTATTAGCTAAACTGTGGAAGCCTTTTTACCACACCCTCGAACAACTAAGATTATTTAATATAAACGACCCGAAACCATTAACTCTTTCTGAAACAAATCTTTCTGAATTCCAACAGTTAAACACTTCGGTTACAGAAATGACTAAACGGGCAAACAGTGAGTACGAAGCGCTTAAGAGTTTTACGGACAATGCATCTCACGAAATGCAAACTCCCCTTGCTATTATCAATTCAAAGCTTGACAATCTCCTTCAAACATCTTCAGAAAAACAGGCAGAGCAGCTGCAGGTTATTTATAATGCAATTGGAAGGCTGACAAAACTTAGTCAAACTTTATTGTTGCTAACCAAGATTAGTAATTATCAGTATAAGCTACAGACTAAAGTTAATATTACAACTTTGCTTCATAATAAACTTCAGCAGTTTGAAGAACTGATGAAAGGCAGAAACATACGTTTTACGTATGAACATGAGCAGGTTTTTATCGATATTAACGAAGAGCTTATTGAAATTATGCTGAATAATTTATTAAGCAATGCTATTAAACATAACTATAACGGAGGTTACATAAATTGCACGCTTACTCCTGAAAAGCTTATTATTTGTAATAGCGGACCGGCGTTAACCTTTGACAAGAACAATGTTTTCAATCGGTTTCAAAAAGGCGACCAATCAGAAGGAACTGGGCTGGGACTTGCAGTAGCACAGGAAATTTGTAAAAATAATGGACTGAAAATAAGTTACACTACTGCTTACTTTGAACACTGCTTTACTATTGATTTTTATTAGACTTAATCATAACTCTCGGTATATAACTTATAAATTAATATGAGTTTCTTATCTCCCCCGCTTCACCCATGTTCACCTTCATCTGCCCCACCAACTACAAATTCATCTATATGTACTTCTTTTTGGAGTGGATAAAGTTGCCCACTTACCAACACATTCTTTTTGCCGCTTGCTAACGTACAATGCAGCACATTTCCATTGCATACAGAGCCGACACATAAGAATTCCATATGAATATTAATTTCTTTTTTTACCTGGGACGCTTTCTCTAAATTCTTAAAAAAGTCCTTCCAAATTCACAACTGTTATTTTGTTTTGTGTCATTTTAATTCAACAATTAAATTGATACAACTTTTTAAAGAAATAAATAATAAAATAGGGTTTTTTGCGCTTTGCTTGTTTTATTTTTAAACCTTAGCATTAAAATAATACAGAAATGAAGGTAAAATACATTAGATGGAGTACAATAGGACAAACCGGAGCAAGGCAATTAGTGGATGCTAACGATTACAATTTAATGCTTCAGGAACAAATTAGCGATCTGTTGCATTTTCCAAAAGAACAAAAGGAGCTGAAGTCTTAAAACTTGTAAAATCAGGAAAGTCAAAGTTTTTCAGTTTGCGGGGGTAACTCCGCAGGCATTAGTAAGTGCATAGGTAGTTGAAGCGATCAATGCGCCAAAAAGTGCAGAACATAAATATCTATTCAGCAACTAACTTACTAACTGAAATTTGACCGTTAACCAAACACTTAACAATGTAAATACCACTTGATAATTTGTTTTCAAAATTTAATATTACAGAATTTACACCTTTAGTTGTTTTTGCTGGCTTTGTAATTATTGTTTTCCCAAAAATGTCTGTTATATTAATAATTGTTGCTTCTTCTTTATTTGAAAAATAAGCTAATTGTATATAATTTTTGGCGGGGTTTGGAAATAACTTTACACTGCTTGAAATCATTGTGCTAGTAGGTAATGCCAAGACATTGCTGTAAGTATATTTTCCATCCTTATCTGTAAGCTTTAATTTGTAAAAAACATTTGTATTTGAAAAAGAAGGATAATCAGTAAACTGGTAATTGTTTTGTTGCATAGAACCTTTTGCTGGTAAAGAACCTGCAACAGTAAAACTGGAACCATCATAACTTCTCTCGATAATGTCTGCCTTGGTATTTACCTCATCAAATGTTGTCCATGCTAAAATAGCAGATTTATTAACAATAGTGCCATGAAAATTTTTCAGGACCAAAGGCATAGTTGCAAGACAAGGGCGAAAAGTAATATCGTCAATAGCCAGGTCGTTACCAGGTTGTTGAGTTCCTCCAACGTTATTATTAATTAATTTTAAAGTAATTGTAGTTAAGCCTGCCGGCATAGTAAATAGCAAGCTATATTGCCTCCATGTCATCACGGTGGAATCTTGAATATCACCTGTATTATAACTACCTAAAACAGCCTGGGAAGCACTATCGAGAATTTGAAACGTTATATTTGGCAAAATTGCTGTATTTAAAACGGCAGGGTTTATTACATTGGCAATCCACGCAGCAAATTCATAAGCTGTACCTGGATTCAATCCTCGTATATTTTGCTTGTAAAATTCTCCTGCAGCAGGGGAGGCATTAAAAAATGCCATATAGCCATTTAAATTTCCTGTGTGATCTTTAGCACCTGAATACCACGCACCGTTACCAGGTACTTCATTAACAAGTGCATAATCGCCATCATTAGGAGGGACTGGAGGAGTCCCTGTTGCGTAAGAAGCAAAATTATAAGTAGTGCTTGCCCCAGGAACAGCAACTGAAAGTTCTGGCCCGGGATTGACATTTCCGCTATCAAACGTGATATTTACAACAGGTGTTCCAAGAAGACCTGTACAATTAACCTGGGCGTTAATGCTTGTAATGGATATAATTAATACTATAGAAAAAAGGCAGCGCAAATTAATAAGGAAATTTAGGTTATAGTGTTGATGTAACTGCATTGTTTTTGTTATTAAAATTATTAAGAAAAGTATTGTAGCCTTTTAGTCACTAAAATTAAAAGATTTTAGGGTACTGATTATTTTTATACTGCTGTTTCTACTACCCCTACATCTAATTAATTCCTACCCCACAGCAATTCGTTTCAAACTTTTTTTGTGCCTTACATCTAAATTATTGTAACAGTTCAGATTGCTGATTCTATTAGCATAATTAATTTTTAAATGTTTTACTAATTTAAGGAATTAATATTAAAAATTGATAACGTAAGTAAATTATTTATGCGAAATTTAAAAATATCGCTTCTCCCCGTTAGTATTTTCAATGAGACCTTTTTAATCCTGTTTCAGCATCAAAGATCTTTGAGCTGCTCCTGTTGAATGTAATGCAGTAATATAACCATTTCTGACTTCAGAGAATATCTTAATCGTTCTGTTAAGAAAACGAATTTGAACTGTTCCATTATATGTAAACTTTGCATCAGAAGGCTCTTCAGTTTGATGAAGTTGAATATTGAGCCCTCTAATATTTTTCCTACAGTATCAGTGTATAGAAGAATAAATTCTTCTGAAAATCTTTTACCAACAAGAGGAACCCTGAAAAATCTTTTTTCTTTATCTTTTTTAGTTATCACTGACCTTGCAAAATCAAGATTAGCATAATTGCCAGCAGTTAAACTGTCTTTTAAACAAGCTTTGATATTGTTTAAATATCCTGACTCTTCCTTGTCAGGTTCAACATTCTTTTTACAAGAGAGTATAAAAATGGCTGGAAATAGAATAAGGAAAAGCTTTTTCATATAATTTTTATTCTTTAAGATGAAATTATAGTCTTCTGACTATATTTCAAATTGATAAAATGTCAAGAAATTTTTTAGGTGCTTTTACGTGTCTACCGGTTATAACCAGTATTTCATACTCTGTTACACGAGCAAGGAGATGTTTGAGAGATTGGGACTAATAGCAAAGCTTAACAACTCATAACTTTAATTAATGGACAGTTTAACAAGCTTAGCAGTTATAAAAAATATTACTAATTTAAGCAACCAAATAACAACGAGCTTTGGTTCTGCTACTATTAGAATTTTGCTTCGCTACTCCAAAAGCTGAATGAAGTGTGTTACTTTTGAATCGACTTATATTTACAAATGTGAAAGTGAAAAATACGGTAATTGATAACGTAAAAACGGTAGTTAAGGTGGTGAATCGTTAAGTTTGACTACGGCAAAGATTTTACAACGATGCAACAAAAGAGAAAAAGTGCTTGGTCAAGAATTAAAGGTGAAAAACTTATAACTGAAGTTACGCAGTTTTACAAACATTATATTTACCCAAATATATTAGAATATGGATTTGCTAATTGATTTGTACACAGATTTTTTAATAGCCTGCCCTGGTCAAATAACGTCCACT